>Ga0224501_10000019_pt1 | contig 181898 bp, 143 predicted proteins | sample SF_Oct11_sed_USG_4_FD_169105 | JGI IMG/M metagenome (GOLD analysis project Ga0224501, IMG submission 169105) | Sediment microbial communities from San Francisco Bay, California, United States - SF_Oct11_sed_USGS_8_1 | ecosystem: Environmental > Aquatic > Marine > Sediment | place: USA...
GGGGGTGCGACGGGGGGTGCGACGGGGGGTGCGACGGGAGGCGCGATGGCGCCCGCCACCCTCGGCGGTTCGGCCGGTGCGTCGTGACCCAGGATCGTGCCGCCGCCGACCTTGGGCTTGCGCATGGCGTTGGCAGCCGCCGAGGCGGCCGCTCCGAAGGCGCCCGCCGCGGCTGGCGGCGCGATGGCCGCGGGCGCGGGGGGTGCGACGGGGGAGGCGCCGGCGGCAGCCATGGGGGGAGCGATAGGCGGCGCAAGGGGCGCTGCGGCACCGGGCTTGGTCACCAGAAAGCTCGTGCCGCACTTGGGGCAGCGCATCTTCATCCCGCGATCGGGGATGCGACGCTCATCGAGTTCGTAGGGGGCGTGACAGGACTCGCACTCAATCGTGATCATGCTGTATCCGCGATTCCACTCTCGGTGTTGCAACCCCAGCCACAGGTCGATCCAACACCACTGCCAACCCGTCGCACGGCTCGGCCTTCACCGAGCGATCGCGCCGATGCGGTCGGCCGCGGCAGGCGATCGGGCTCCATGGCGCAAGGATACCATGCCGCGGCGAACGGCGATGGCAGCGCTCGCGCGGGGTCCGTTGCTTGACGGCTCCGGTGACCCACGGCTAGAGAGGAAGGCGTGAAGCAGACGGTTACGCTCGAAATCGCCGGCACCCGTTTTCGGCTGGTGGCCGACACCGATGAAGCCCATCTCCAGGAGCTGGCGGCGCTGGTCAACGAGCGTGTGGCGCAGCTGGGCAAGGGCGGTAGCGCGTCTTCAGGGCAACTGCTGGCGCTGGTCGCATTGGGCTTGGCCGATGATTTGAAGACGGCCGAGCGCAAGCTCAAGCGCGTCGAAGAGCTGACGCGGCGCACGGTGCACAGCGCCCTGGCCCGCATCGATCACCGTCTGGGCGAAGCCCTCGACCACGTGGGCCAGCAGCCCCAGGCCGACGACGAAGACGACGCGCCGTGAGCCACGGCCACAGGGGGCTGATGTACGGTCGCATGCCACATCGGCGCCACCTGCAGGCGGCGTCTCCGAGCGACCTGCGGTGAACGGGGCCGATCCCAAGCGCGCCCTGCGTCGGCGCCTTCGAAGGGCCCTCGAGCAGCTGCCCGAAAGCGTCTGTCGGGCCCAGAGCGCGGCCCTATGCCGTCGCTTGCAGCTCCTGCCCGAGCTGGCTTCGGCGCGCGTGGTGGCCGGCTATGCGGCCTTCGGCAGTGAGGCCGATCCGGCGGCGGCGCTCGCCTGGCTCGGCGCGCGCGGCGTGGTGCTGGGTCTGCCCCGCATCGTGGCTGGTGTCGAGGCTGCCGGCGACGGCGGTCGCCTGGAGCTGCATCGCGTCGACGAAGGCACGCGCCTTTTGCAAAACCGCTACGCCATCGCCGAGCCCGACGCCGCCGAGCCGCTGCTATCGCTTTCGCGCGTCGAGGTGATCCTGGTGCCCGCGCTCGGCGTCGACCGCGAAGGCCGGCGCCTGGGTCGCGGTGGTGGCTACTACGATCGGCTCTTGCCGCGCCTGCCCCAGGCCTTCAAGGTAGCGCTCGTGCACGATCTCCAGCTCATCGAGCAGGTGCCGAGCCTGCCCCACGACGCCCGGGTCGACTGCATCGTCAGCGACCTCCACACCCACTACGTCCGCTGAGGGCTTCGGGTGGACGAGCGCACGCGAAAGAAGCTGGATTCGCTGCCCGATCGGGCGGGCGTCTACCTCTTCCGCGATCACAAGGGGGCGGTGCTCTACGTGGGCAAGGCCAGCAGCCTCAAGAGCCGCGTGCGCAGCTACTTCCAGCGCTCCAGCAGCGACACGCGCTTCTTCATCGACCGCCTCGAGGCCGAACTCGGCGACATCGAGACCTTCGTCGCCCAAAACGACAAGGAAGCGGCGCTGCTCGAAAACAGCCTGATCAAGGAGCACCAGCCGCGCTACAACGTCAAGCTTCGCGACGACAAGGACTTCCTGTCGCTGCGCCTCGACGAGCAGGCGAGCTGGCCGCGGCTCGAGGTGGTGCGGCGTCCGGCCAAGGATGGCGCCCGCTATTTTGGGCCCTACCACAGCGCCACCGCGGCGCGCTCGACGCTGCGCCTGGTCAACCGCCATTTTCAGCTGCGCACCTGCACCGACAGCGAGCTCGCCTCGCGCAAGCGGCCGTGCTTGCAGTTTCAGATCAAGCGCTGCCCCGGCCCCTGTGTGATGCCGGTGGCGCCGAATCAATACGCTCAGCAGGTGGAGAGTGTCGGGCTCTTTCTCGAGGGGCGTCACGACGAGCTGCGCGCCCACCTGGAGCAGGCCATGGGCGCCGCTGCCGCCGACCTCAACTACGAGATGGCCGCGACCTACCGCGACCAGCTGCGCGCGGTGGAGTCCACCCAGCTGCCCCAGCGGGTCTCGGTGGTCAGCGAGATCGACCAGGACGTCTTCGGCATGTTCCGCGACGGCCCGAAGGTGGAGCTGGCGGTGTTGATGGCGCGCCGCGGTCGTGTGGTGGGGGTGCGCACCTTCGCGCTCTCGAACGTGAGCTTACCCGACGACGAGCTGGTGGCGGCCTTCGTCGGCGACTACTACGAGCACGGCAGCTACGTGCCCCATGAGGTGGTGGTGCCGCGCAGCTTCGAGGTGGCCGAGGGGCTATCGGAATTGCTCTCGGAGCGGCGCGGCCGGCGCGTGAGCATCGTGCAGCCCCAGCGCGGCCTGAAAGCTCGCCTGTTGCGCATGGCGACCGAAAATGCCCTCCACGCCTATCGGGAAAAGGCGCGCGCCGAGGAAGACATGACGGCGCGCCTGGATGAAATCGCGCGCCGGCTTTCCTTGCCTCGGCGGCCCGAGCGCATCGAGTGCGTCGACATTTCCCACCTTGGTGGCCAGGAGACGGTGGCCGCCATCGTCGCCTTCGAGCGCGGCCAGCCCGAGCGTCGCGGCTACCGCAGCTTCCACGTGCGCAACGTCGACGGCGGCGACGACTACGGCGCCATGCGCGAAGTGCTGTCGCGGCGTTTCAAGCGTGCCCTGGGCGGCGACGCGCGCTGGCAGCTGCCGGACCTGCTGGTGGTCGACGGCGGCAAGGGGCAGCTGGCCATGGCCGAGCAGGCCCTGGGCGAAGTGGGGGTCGAAGGGCTGAGCCTGGCAGCGCTGGCCAAGGAAAAGGAAAACGTGCGCGGTGAGCGCCTGGTCGACCGCGTCTACCTGCCGGGGCGCATGAACGCCGTCGAGCTGCGCGAGGGCGGCAGCGCCCTACAGATCCTGGCCCACGCCCGCGACGAGGCCCACCGCGCCAGCAACGCCGCACGCATCAAGCTCGGCAAGCGCCGTCGCCTGCAGAGCTCGCTCGAGACCATCCCCGGCATCGGCAAAAAGACGCGCGTGACGCTGCTCAAGGCCCTGGGCTCGCTGGCCGCGGTCGCCGCCGCCGACCTCGAGGCGCTGCGGGCCGCCGGCGCCACGCGCAATCAGGCCCGCGCCATCGTCGACCACTTCGCCTCCGAGCACGACGCCGAGGGCAGCGAAGAGGAGGCGCTCGACAACGCCTTCGGCGAGCGCTGAACACGGGCCGTTCAGGCTTGCTTCAGAGTGACATCGAAGCGGGCGCCGGCATCGGGATCGTTTGCGGCTTCGATGGTGCCGCCGAGGGCTTCGACCAGGGAGTGGCAGACCGCCAGGCCGAGGCCGGTGCCCTGGCCCACGGGCTTGGTGGTGGCGAAGGGTTCGAAGAGGTGGTCGAGCATCTCGGCGGCGACGCCGGGCCCGCTGTCGCGCACGCTCAGCCGGCAACGGCCCTCGGCGATGGCCTCGGCGCGCACTTCGATGGTGCCTTCTCCGGCGAGGGCGTCTAGGGCATTGAGCAGCAGGTTGAGCACCACCTGGGTCAGCTGCGCGTGGGAGCCGACCACGGCGGGCAGGTCGGCAGCGACCTCGACCTCGATCTGCACCTTTCGCGACTGCTTCTGCGGGCGCACCAGATCCACGGCGTCGGCGACCACCGCATGGAGCTGTGCGCGCTCGCCCAGCAGATCGGCGTCGGCATCGCGGCGTGAGTAGTCGAGTAGCTGCCGGATGATGCGGTTGATGCGCTCGGTCTCGTCGTGGATGCGGTCGACGAACTCGGCCTTGCGCCCGGCGTCCAGATCCGGGTCCTTGAGCAACTCGGTCAACCCCAGGATTGCGGCCAGGGGATTGCCTATCTCGTGGGCGACGCCCGCGGCCAGGCGTCCGATGGACGCGAGCTTCTCGCCGTGGATCAGCTGCCGTTGGGTCGTCTCCAGCTCCACCGTGGTCGCTTCCAGTTGCTGCAGACGCGCTTCCAGGGCGCCGCGCTCGGCCCGCAGCTGCTTGGCCATCTCGTTGAACGCCCGCGCCAGCCGCTGGGCCTCGGCCGCCCCCTGCACCGGCACCGCAACCTCGGGTGAACCGGCGGCCAATTGCTCGCTGCTGCGGGTCAATCGATCGAGCGGGCGCACGATCAGATAGGTCAGCGCCACGTAGGTGAGAAAAAGCACCGCCAGACCGCTCAGGCCCACGTAGAGCGCCATCAGGCGACCGAAGCTCGAGCGCTGGCCCGGCGGCGGAGGGCGCAACCACAGGCGCAGGCGCGCCCCGTCGCCCAGCTCCACCTCGACCGCGCGCCCCGTGCGGGTCTCGCCATGGGCTTCGCTGCGACCGTCCGTGTGGTGCAGCTGCACGGCCGCCACGCGCGCATCGGCCGCCAGCGCGCCGAGCGCATCTTCCAGAGCAGGCCCCTTTTCACCCGAGCGCAGCGTCGCCCCCAGGACCCGCGCCAAAAGCCGGGCCTGTTGGGCCTGCTCCACGCGCGTCGAGGCTTCGCTCAGCGACAGCGTCGCGGCCCCCAGCAGGGCAAACGACAGCGCGAAAACGATCGACAGCGAAAGGACGATCTGTGCCCTCAGACCCATGAGCCCGAATTATTCATGAAAGCGCGTGATGATCGTGCAGGGGATCGGCTGCACAGGCCCTCCGGCGATCGAAAACAATACCAGGAGTATTTGCGAGCATCGACGACCTCACGGGCTAGCCCGTGAGGTCGTCGATGCGCTTTTTCAGCTCGGCAAAGCGCTTGAGGAAGTTGCCATGCTCGGCGCGGAAGGCCTGCATGTAGCGGCGGTCCTCGCGGCGCTGGGAGAGTTCATCCACCAGCTCCTCGAGCGCCATCACCACGTCGTCCGGACCCGACAGCGTCCAGCTTCGCGTCGGCACGCCGCCCTCGTAGCGCTCGGCCACGCCCTGGCCGTCGCCGCGGTAGAGGATGCCCAGGGTTTGTGCATGCTGGGCCTGGCAGGACTTGAGCACCATTTGACCGGGCAAATCCAGCAGTTGATCGCGCACGGCCACGATCTGAAAACTGAACGTGGAAGCCTTGTCGAGTCCCGACCCGCCGCTGAGCTCTACCGAGATATCCCAGGGTTTGCCCGCCAGCCGCTTGGCCATTTCCTGCAGGAAGGCGTGATCCTCGTCGACGATCAGGATCGCCGGCTTGACCGTCAGGTCCATGGTGCTCGACTTGCTGCTGGCGTAGACCTTGCGGCCCAGGGTGACCATGATCTTGAAGGCCTCTTCGAGCAGGTCGCGCACCTCGGCCAGGAGCGAACCCTCGCTGCCGCCGCTGCGAGCGCGGTCGACGGCGATGCGCACCGAAAGCTGCAGGTGCTCCAGCTGATCGGGCCGCTTGCTGACCACATCGACCACGCCCAAGCGCAGCGCGTCGATGGCAGCCTCGAAGGAGCGGCGCCCGGCCAGCATCACGACCTTGGTGGGTTGCGAGACGCGCTGGATGTCGCGGATCAGCTCCAGACCGCCACCGGGCCCGCCGAAGTCCAGGTCGACGACGGCCGCCGGGAAGTACTTGCTCTGCAGCATCTCGAGCGCCACGCCCGTCTCGCCGCAGGCGCTGACCACGTAGCCCAGCTGCTGGAAGAGCTGCCGCAGGCCCTCGCGATCCTGGGCGCCACTGTCGGCGATCAGCAATTCCTCTCCGGACATGAGCTCTCCCCGAGCCGGCCGCTCCATACGGCGCGCGGTCGGCCTCGGTCGACCATGAACATACCCGATCGCCGAAGCCAATAACGAATTGTCGCCGGCTTCATGGGCTGCTCAGGTGGCGTGTAGGAAAAAGTGTTCAGTGCCTTGGTAGGCGATTGAGTGGGCGAAAGAGCTGGCAGCCGCTGCGCGCGGACCGTTATCCTTAAGGCTCTCAACAACGACTGCGATCACGGCATTCGCCGTTTCAGTCAGCCCGCAGTCATTCCGATTGAGCGCGCCCATGGAAGTCTTCGACCAACTCGATCGCCACGGCTACGGCGAGCTGCACCTTTCGCTCGATCGCGCCACGGGACTGCGCGCCATCGTCGCCATCCACGACGTCCGGCTGGGTCCGGCCCTGGGCGGTTGCCGTTTTGTGAGCTACCCGGACGAGCCGGCCGCCATCATCGACGCCATGCGCCTGGCGCGGGCCATGACGGCCAAGGCGGCGCTGGCGCGGCTGCCCCATGGTGGCGGCAAGGCTGTGATCATGCGACCCGAGGGCGACGATTTCGATCGGGCGGCCCTGTTTCAGAGCTTCGGTCGTTTCGTCGACACCCTCGGCGGTCGCTATCTCACCACCGAGGACAGCGGCACCTCCACGGGTGACATCGCCGAGGTGCGCAAGCACACCCGGCACGCCTGCGGCTTCACGGGCGAGGCTGGCGGTTCGGGCGATCCCTCGCCGTTGACCGCGCTCGGCGTCTGTCGCGGCATCGAGGCCTGTGTCAAACACCGGCTGGGGCGCGACTCGCTACAGGGCCTGCGGGTGGCGGTGCAGGGCGTGGGCAACGTGGGCGGTCATCTATGCCGCGAACTCGCGTCGCGGGGCGCCAAGCTCGTCATCGCCGACGTGCACGCCCAGCGCTGTGCCGACCTCTCCGAGGCCCTGGGCGCCGAAATCGCCGAAGTCAGCGCCATCCATCGCGTCGAGTGCGACGTCTTCGCGCCCTGTGCCCTGGGCGGCGCCATCAATGCGCGCAGCGTGCCCGAGCTGCGCTGCGCCATCGTCGCTGGCGCAGCCAATAACCAGCTCGAAAGCGACGCCGACGGCCAGGCCCTGGCCGAGCGCGGCATCCTGCTGGCGCCCGACTACGCCATCAACGCTGGCGGCCTGATCAACGTCGCCCTCGAGGTCAGTGGCTACGACCCCGACAGGGCCCGCGAACGCACCCTGGCCATCTACGACACCATCCTCGAGATCTGCGAGCGCGCCGATCAGGTCGGCGAGCGCCCCGACCGCATCGCCGACGCCATGGTGGCAGAGATCCTGGCGGCGGCGGCCTGAGCGCCTGGCCTGGCGCTACATCGTCAGCCAGACATAGCCGCGATCGAGTTCGACCTGGCGTTCGTTGCCACCCTTGGCATCGGTGACGGCCAGGGCATGGCGGCGGTCGGCGGCCAGTGACAGGCGCGAGGCGCAGTCCTTGTCGTCCAGATGTGCCACGCGATCGGGGCCGATGCCCACGATGCGCTCGCCCACCTTGATGCCGGCGCGGGCTGCTGGTGAGTAGGGTTCGACCCCTAGCACGTGCAGCGCTTCGGAGTGGATCTCGACGGTCAATCCCACGCCGCGGTGGGGCACGGGATCGTCGAGCAAGACGGTCACCGTGGATTTGCTGTCGAGCTGCAGGCGCGCGATGGCGCCGGGCAGCATGGAGCTGGGCAGGCCGTTGCGCTCGATGCTGCCCATGGGGTCGTGACCCATGGCCGAGTCGTGATCCCAAAGCTCCAGCCGGAAGCTCTTGCCGCTGCCCACCACCAGGTTCTTGGGCACGGTGGCATTCCAGGTGGGATGGCTCTGATCCTCGGCCACCTCGGATTCCCACACCAACTGGTCGCCGATGTAGAGGCGCACGAAGGGATCGGGCGGCGTGTCGTCGTCGTCCCAGGGCAATCCCGAGGGGTTGACCGCGGCGCCGGTCGCCTCGATCAGGCGGAAGCTGTAGAGGTCGCTCGGCCGGTCGCTGCTTTGGATCCGGGCGTTATTGGCGGGAGACAGGGAAGTGGTGTGGCGCTGGTAGGCGCAGCCCGCTCCCAGGGCTGCGACCGTGGCGCCGATCAGCAAGTCGGTAGCGCGCATGGCGCGGAGAATGCCACGCCTTCCTTGCCCAGGGTAGCTTTCGCAGCGTCGTGACAAACGCGCGGCACCGCGATACACCCGGCCGATCGGTGCAGACCATGCAGCTTTGGGCTATGAGATTGCGTTGGATCACGCTGCTTGTGCTGGTGCTCGTCGCCTGTGAAGACGATCCCGAAGACCTCGACTACCTGCACGAGGCGGGCACGCCGGTGCAGGATGGGGGCCCGGAGCCCGACGCCAGTGCCGACCAAGACATCGACCAAGACACCGACCAAGACACCGACCAAGACGCCGGCGCACCCTGATCCCGGGCCGCGTTTTTGCCCCCAGCGGTCGCGCCCGTAGTATCGCCGGGTGCAACTCTACACGAAGATCCTGATCGGCATGGTCGTGGGCGTCGTGCTGGGCTTTTTGCTCGGGCCCAACTCCGACCTGCTGCCCGAGGGCGGCGTGGTGCTCGGTTCCAAGGCCCAGGTGCTCCGGGCCAAGGGGGCCCAACGCGAGGTGGCCGAGGCCCGCGGCATCGAGCGGGCCGAGCTGCTCGAGCGCGACGGCGACTGGCTGCGCGTCGGCTGGAAGCTGCGCGCCAAGGACGTGGTGCGTCTGGAAGCCGCGGGCATCGAGGCGCGCAAGGGCGCGAGCTTCGAGGGCTGGGTGCTCGAAAGCCCGGTCAACGCCCGCACTTTTTCGCCGCTGGGCCAGAGCCTGGTCGACTCCACCGAATGGCTGGGGCGCTTGTTTTTGGCCATGATCAAAATGGTGGTGGTGCCCCTGGTTTTCTTTTCGCTGATCCTGGGCATCGCTTCGCTGGGGGACTTCCGCAAGCTCGGGCGCATGGGCGGCATCACGCTGGGCTTTTTCATGATGACCACCATGGGCGCCCTGGTCATCGGCCTGACGCTGGCGAACCTGCTCAGCCCCGGCTCGCTGATGGGGCAGGACGACCGCGCCATGTTGCTCGGCTCCTTCGATGCAAGCCGGGTGACCACGGCGGCGGCCGGTGCGCCGTCGCTGGTGGACCAGATCGTGGCCATCGTGCCGCCCAATCCCTTCGCGGCCCTGGCCAACGCCCAGATGCTGCAGGTGATCTTCTTCGCCACCATGGTGGGCATCGCCCTGACGCTGATGGACGCGCGCAAGTCGCAGATCGCGGTCGACGTCTGCGACGCCCTGAACGAGGCCATGGTGCTCCTGGTGCACATCGCCATGAAGCTCGCGCCCATCGGCGTGGCGGCGCTGCTATTTCAGGTCGTGGGCACCACGGGTTTGAGCGTGCTGTTGGCCCTGGGCGCCTACGGCGCGGTGGTGCTGCTGGGCCTTCTTTGCCACATCACGTTCATCTACCTGCCGGTGGTGCGCTTCGGCGCCGGGCTCGGCTTCTTCGGTTTCTTGGGGGCCATCCGCGCGGCCCTGGTGCTGGCCTTTTCCACCTCCTCGTCGTCGGCAACGCTGCCGGTGACCATGCGCGCCGTGGAGGACAATCTCTCGGTCAGCAACGAAGTTGCGAGCTTTGTCTTGCCCATCGGCGCCACGGTCAACATGGACGGCACCGCCCTCTACCAGGGGGTGGCCGCCATTTTCATCGCCCAGATCTACGGCATCGATCTGGGCATGGCCGAGCAGGCGACGATCGTGGTCTCGGCGACCATGGCCTCCATCGGCGCCGCGGGCGTGCCGGGCGCGGGCATGTTGACGCTGGCGATGGTGCTCGCTGCGGTGGGCGTGCCGGTGCAGGGCGTGGCCCTCATCATCGGCGTCGACCGCGTGCTCGACATGTTCCGCACCATGACCAACGTGATCGGCGACTGCACCGCCACGGTACTGCTCTCGCGTCTGCAGGGCGACAACCTGCGCGTGGTCTCACCGGGCGAGGACGCCGCCGATCCGCGCCACGGCCTGGAGGGACGGCTCGATCACCCAAGCCCCCATGCGGTGCAAGCCGATCCCAGCGAGCCGTGATTTTTGTGCAGATCCCCGCGTCACGGCGTCCGCGGCGGTGTCTTTAGCGACGAAAGCAGCCGCTCGATCTGCGGCAGCGCGGGCTTGAGCGACAGCACGCCGATGGCGGCACGGCAGAGCATGCGGGCCATGGGCAAAAATAGCGTCAGGGCCGTGATGTCCTCGGCGCTGGCGTAGTCGCCGAAAAAGGTCATCCAACCCACGGTGGCCATGCCGAAGCCCGCAAAGGCCACCGGCAGGTCCATGATCAGCATCGCCAGCGGCAGGACCACCAGCGATTCGGCCAGCGGCGCATCGATGCCGAAGGCCAGGTTCAGGAAGTAATAGCCAATGACGGTGGCGAAGAGCTGGGGCAGCGTCAGCGCCCAGGTCAGCAGCCAGTGACGGGGCGTCGCCAACCGAAAGGCGGTCCAGAATTCGTGCTCGCGGTCGCGCACCACAAGCCGCGACAGCCCGAAGGGCCGGTCGTGGTGCCAGTGGATCCAGGCCTCGACCAGCCATGCCAGTCCGAAGATCAAAAGTCCCCACCACAGCTGCAGATTGAGCTGCACACGTTGGGCGATGCCCATGGCATGCAGCGCCAGGGTGGCCCCGATCATGACCAGGGTGATGCCCCACAGTCCAAGGCCCACGCGAAAGAGCAGGATGCCCAGCAGCTTGGTCCAGCTGATGGCGGCGGTGCGCTGTTGGTAGAGGACCTGGCCGCCGCCGCCGAGGGCGCTATTGATGAAGGCCAGGATGTAAGTCGCTCCGCGAAACCAAAAATAGTCGCGCAGCGAAAAGGGTCCGTGGAACCAGAGCAGCGTACGCTGTACCAGCAGCGCGCCGATGAGCCAGTTGAGCAGCTGCGGGACCGCCACCGCTGCGAGCGCCAGCGGCAGCTCCACGCGACCGGCGATGACCAGCAGGGCCGTCCAGTCCATGCCGCGCAGGTAGTAGTAGACGATGGCAGCGCTGACCACGAAGGGCAGGCTGCGCCGGAGCACGGTGCGCAGGGGCGAAGCCGAGGCCGGCGTCGCCTCGAGGCGGTCGGCCAAGCGGTCGGCCACGCGATCGGCCAGCTCCTGTTCATCCCGAGACGGCTGTGTTGGAGTTTGCAGGTCAGCTCCCGGAGCAGAACTCAGCGACGCGGGCCGTTTCGCGAATGAAGGCCCGCGCCTGGGCCATGGGTGTCACCGCTCACGCCAACGCGTCGGCGGCGCGCTGGCAGTACTCGGAGATGCTTGCGGCCAGCGCCCGCGGCTCGGGGCCGGCCGCAAGCACGCTGCGTCCGGCGCAGGGCAGGGTGCGCTCACGGGCCCCGGCGAAGCGCAGGGCCACATCCTCGAAGCTGCCGCCCTGGGCCCCGAGTCCCGGCGCCAGGAGCAGACTGCGCGGCAGTCGCTTCGCGAGTTCGGGCGCCGCTTCGGCGGTCACCCCGACGACGGCTCCCACCGGCCCCACGCCCTCGGGCTGTTCGGCGGCGTTGTGGGCGGTGATCTCATCGGCCAGGGCCTCGGCCACATTGCGTCCGTCCGGCAGCTGCGCGCCCTGCAGCGCCCGGCCTTCGGGATTGCTCGACAGCACCATTGCGAAGATCCCGCAGCCGAAGTCGCGGGCCTGCTCGAGCAGCGGCGAAAGCGCGCCGAAGCCCAAATAGGCGTGCACCGTCAGCCCGTCGGCCGCCATCGCGCTCTCGGGCCCCAGCAAGCCCTCGGCATAGGCCCGGTTGGTGGAACCGATATCGCCGCGCTTGGCATCGAGCAGCGCCAGGCTTCCCACCGCTTGAATCGAACCGATCACATCGGCCAGCACCTCGAAGCCGGCGGCCCCGAAGCGCTCGAAATAGGCCGACTGGGGCTTGATCACCGCACAGCTGCGATCGGCGGCATCGATCACGCGATTGCAGAAGGTGCGCAGCCCCCAGATATCATCCTTCAGATCCCAGGCTTTGAGCAAATCCGGGGTCGGATCCAAATTCAGGCAAAAGGGCCCGCGTTGCGCCCTGAGTTCGGCGAAGCGTTGGGCAAACGGTGTGATCTTGGGCACGCGCACGAAATAGGACGTCCAGCCCAGTGGGTCAATGACCGGCAGCCCGGTGGGCCGGGAGAGACTGAATTCCGCAAACCACGCCTGCCCCCACCTGGGGACACTGTTGCCCTCATCGATCGGTGCGCTACGATTGTGCCCCCCACGGAGGCCGCAGAATGAGTACCGACAAGCGCAAGCAGAGCCTGTACTTCCCCCAGGTCATGCTCAAGGACATTCAGCTCGAAGCCGACCGTCTCGATCGCTCCCTGTCCTGGATCGTTCAGCGCTGCGTGAAAGTCGGCCTACCGGAGCTGCGCAAGCTCCCCTCGACCGAAGAACCCGCCACCCCCGCTCCGGCCGAGCAGGAGTAATGGGCAAGCGCCCGAGAGAGGTGCCTGCCGGGCAAGCTCGCCTCACCAGGGTGCGCCGCGCGGCCATGGCCGCCAGCGCCCGCAGCGCTCGGCCGGAATAGCCGAGTTAGGTGCCACGTAGACCTCCCTGCGTTCGAGTTCGAGGACCGGCTCTTCGTCCCGTGACTCCAGGCTTCGTCGCCCATTGCCGTTGGTCGAAGCTGCATTCGCGGTGCTCGAGGAGGCCGCGTCGTTGAGCATGGAGCGTGCGTTCTCTAAGGAGCCGCCGCAAAATAAGGTTACCAACTCGACTCCGAACCATCCCGCCCAGCTGCGCTGCGCCGCCTTCAAATACATGGAGTATTCGCGCGGCGTCGCGCCTTGCCGGACGGGCGCCTCGAAGCCGACTTGGCAACCTTATTTCGCGGCGGTGCCTAAGCCGCGGGCGACCGTCTTGGGGCGCCGCCCGACTCCCGGATGCGTGCAATTTGGATGCGCCGCCCCGGGCAGGCGCCGTCGGCGATCAACTTGTAGTTGACCGCGTCGCAGCCGAGCCCGACCACCAGCACGGCTGTGAGGTTGAGGTGCGCCGCGACGCGGGTGAGCGTACGGGCGGTCGAAACGCCGACCTCGATGGTGGAGGTCGAGATTCTGTGCCGCAAGGGGACTGTGGCCGCCGCGCGCTGCTCGCCTACGCTCTCCAGCGGGCCATCCCCTCGGCCTCGACGTCCGTGGTTGGCTTGACGACGTTGGCCTTGTCGTCGATGCGGATGGCGTTGACCGACACCGGGTCCTCCACGAGCGCCGCCTAGATGTGCTCGGCGGGAGTCATGATCCGCTCTCGGGACCGCTACGGCGCCAGCTGCGGCGTCCGGCCCCCTTGAAATACACGGAGTATTCCGGCGCAGGCCGTCCTTGCATCTGGCATCGTATCGACCCCGATCATCGGCTCAGCACTCCCGCCGAGCACATCTAGCCGATCGGCGCGGTTGGCATCGCTCACCCGAGCGCCGCTGCGCCCGTCACGGCACGTTGAGGCGCTGGCCCGTCGCACCCGTCGGCGCGGCACCGCCGCCACCCGGGCCGCCTTCACCGGTCGCGTGGGTGCTGTATGCGTCGAGCTCGACCGTCGCGCTCGAGACCGTGACGATTCCGTAGGACGGGCCACCGGCTCCGTGCCCCCCGCGCCCGCCGTCTCCCCCGCGCCCGCCGTCGCCTCCGGGGTTTGTGCTGAGCCCGGGCCCCCAGACCTGGTTCTGCGTTCCGCATGGGCACGCGCCGCCTTGGTTCGTGCACTCAGCCGACTTGGCGCAATTGCCAAAACCACCTCTGCCGGCGCTGCCGTCGGCGCCCACTCCGCCGCTCGCGCCGGGGCTGCCGGCCCCTCCCGCCGAGGCCTCGATCAGAGAACCCCGCGTCCGGACCTTTGCAATGTCCCCGACTGCGAGGATCCCGACCGAAGCACCACCGCCGCGGCCCGGGTTGCCGGGCAGCGCTCCGCCGCCCCCGCACCCGCATGCCCCGGCGGGCGCTGTCACGGTGGTGTCTCCGGGGCTGCACGAGGTCCCGAAGCAGATGCAGATCTGGCACTGCCCGCTCTGGGGCGTCCCCGGCGCGGAGCCAGGCATGCCCGCCTCGCCCTGCGCCCCGGTGGCCCCATCGCCCGCCGCGAAGCCCGAAGCGGAGAACACGCCCGCCACGGCATCTGCGCCCGCGGCTCCGGGCTGGCCGTCGGCGCCAGCTACGGGAGGGCTCTGGTAGGCCGCGCAGGTGCAGGTAGCGGGCGCCACGGCGCCGTCCCCGCCGACGGTTGCCATTCCCGCCGCGCCACCCGGTCCGGCCAGGACATGGACGTTCTGCAGCGTCAAGGTTCCCTGCGAGCCCACGCGAATTCCTACCCTCGTCGCCCCGTGCTCGTCAGCGCCACCAGTCTTCGCTGCGAAGTCGGTTCGAACCGTGAGGTTCGACAGTGTCACGTCACCGGCGAGGTCGACGCGCAGACCCAGGTCCGACGGGGAGCGAATCACCGTCCATGACCGCGCGTCCGCCTCGCAGTTGCGGTCGAAGATGGTTCCCGAGTACCGCCAGCTTCCGTCGATGGTGACGGGTACCGACACGACGAGCTCTTCGTCGTAAATGCCCTCTTCCACGTACACGATCTTCTTGGTGTCATCGACAACTGCAAGAGCCTCGCCGATCCTCTGAAACGGTGAGGCGATCGTCCCGTCGCCTCCGGAGGGGGCATCGTCGCTGACAAAGAGTCCCTGGGCTTCGTCGGGCGATTCGGGCAGCGCTGTACCCTCGCAGGTGCCGGTCTCTGCGTTGCACACATCGGCCGCGGTGCAGGAGTTGCCGTCGTCACAGATCACGCCGGACTCGCTGACCGGTGCGTGGGTGCAGGTTCCCGCCTCGCAGACGTCGTCCGTGCATGGGTCGCCGTCGTCGCAGTCGGCCGGCTCGCAACTTCCGCCGTCCGTCGTAGCGTCCGACGTGGCCGCGTCCAGCATCCCCGAATCTTTCAGAGCCGGGTCCTTCGTCGACATGCCGTCGGTTCCCGCGGCATCGGGGGCGGGAGTGTCCCCGGCGCTGCCGTCGCGGGTAGAGGCGTCCGGGCTCGAGAAGCACTTGCCGGCGATGCACGACCAGCCTTTCGGACACTCGGCCGCGGTCTCGCAGACCAGGCGCCCCTCGGGGATGGTCGGTGAGCATGCCGTCAGCAGCGCGAGCCAGAGCCATTGTCTGGAGCGGCGACCGGCTTGAAATCGCCGCGAATTCGCGAACGAGAGCGGGTTCCGCGTGCCGTTGCGGCGGCGAAGTCGTAGCTGAGCTGCTTCGAGGCGCCGGAGCGGCGCGCTGGGCCCGCCAAGTCCGCCAAGTCCGCCAAGTTGCGGTGGATTCAAACCGATCGCCGCTCTGGGTGGCATCAGAACTCTCCGGAAAGCAGCAGTGTCCCTGGGTTGACGCTCACCTCGATGGAGGTGCCCGTCGCTTCGTCGCCCGCGACCCAGGCGATGCCGAGCGCGGATCCCGCGAGGCCGACGCCGAGCAGGGCCAGCCCCGTGCCCGTCAAGATCGGCGCGCGCTCGTAGGGGCCGCGGATCTCCTTCCAGGTGGCGTCCTCGGGGGCGTCCTCGACGGTGGACACGTCGTTCATCCCGACCGCGAAAAGGATCGCGCCGGTTGCGGCGACTGCGGCGGAGGTTCCCAGCACGACCCAGCCGAGCAGCTGCGTGTCATTACGTCCTCCCGCATCTCGCGGCCCCGACCCCCCGTCGGTCGATGAACCTTCCGCGCCCGCCGCTGACCGGTTCGCTTCATCGCTGGGCTCGCTAGGCTCGCTGGTCTCGGGCTGGGGCTCTCCGGTCTCTGGGCTGGGCTGGCTGCTCACGTCGGCCCCCTTCGAGCGAGCTACCGTACGCTCGAGAACTTCGAGACGCGCCTCGATCTCCTCTCGGTTTTCGGCCTTCGGATCCTGCTCGATGCAGCTTCGAAAGGCGGAGATTGCGCGCTCGTGCATTCCGGCCCGCTCCGCGGCGACGCCGATGTTGTAGAGCAGCATCGGGCGCGGGCTCAGCTCGTAGGCGCGCTCGAAATAGGTGACGGCGGACTCGTACTCGCCGCGGTCGAAGGCCTGCTTGCCCACCCGAAAGATGCGCTGTGCGTTCTGTTCACGGCGATCGTCGCTCTGGGCGCTGGCCCGACTGAGTTCAACCGGTGAGGCCCACGCGATGATGAGCACGACTGCGAGTCCCAAATGCCAAGTATTCGCGTGCAGGGTCATCACGTACAGTGTCGCCTCGGCTCCCGCAGCCACCGCGCCCGGGGCCCCCATAGCGGCCACGGGGGGACCCACAGGCGGTCCTGGCCGCCTCTCCTACCGATCCTCTGGATCATACATCCATCGGGCCGATTGGAACACGAGAACCGTCTCTTGGAATGAAGTGACTGACTCGGCTGGGAGTCCGAGGATTTTGCCCCCGACGCCGTTTTTTTCCTCGATCGCGTGCCATCCCCCGGGCGGTAGGTATCGTGGGAATGGGGGGCGTCCGAATTACTGTTCCGCATGAAAGCGTGTTCGCTGTCGTTGCAGGTGGTTGACCTGAATCTTGATGTCGCTCGCGCTCTGCGCCTGAGTCGGCGCCTCTGCCCTCGTCTGGTCGAAGGGATACTGACCGTTGGCCTCGACTTTGGGAGTTCGAAGAGGCGTCGTGCAAGTGGCCGGCGGGGTGTTCGCCCGATCAACGCGTCGTCGCCAACGCGGGCTTGGCTCGGGTGCTGCCCAGATCGATGTAAAATATCGGCACGAGGAACCCGGCCCCGCGGGTTGCTGGAATCGGCTGGTCTGCATGGACGCCATTGACTGCGTCCACGTCTCCGACAACATGGGGGTTCCCATTTCCACGTCGCAAGCGCGCGAAATCCCGTTGGCGGCCCGGTCCTTCCAAAATCGGTCATCGGTGGAACGCGGCAACCACGCGACTTCGCAGCATCTCCTTCGGCCAATGCCGACATTTGGGCTGGATCTGGCCAGCACTCGGAGTGAGCCGTTTTTGACGCCGGCCCACCCGGGGCGTACTCAAGGAGCATAGGGCCCGATCGTGACGCTGCCGACGCCAGGGAAGGTCGTGCTCGAGGGGCGCGGGCTGAGCAAGGTCTACCGCATGGGCGAGGTGGACGTGCACGCCCTGCGCGGGGTCGACATCGCGCTCTACGAGGGCGAGCTGATGGTGCTGCTCGGGGCGTCAGGCAGCGGCAAGTCGACCCTTCTCAACATCCTCGGCGGCCTCGACCTGCCCAGCGTCGGCCGCGTGCGCTACCGGGACGAGGACCTCACCGAGGCCGACGACCGCACCCTGACCGAGTACCGCCGCGACCACGTCGGCTTCGTCTTCCAGTTCTACAACCTGATCCCGAGCCTGACGGCGCGCGAAAACGTGGGGCTGGTGACCGAGATCGCGCCCGATCCCATGAATCCCGAAGAGGCGCTGTCGCTGGTGGGCCTCGAAGCGCGCATGGACCACTTTCCCGCCCAGCTATCCGGCGGCGAGCAGCAGCGGGTGGCCATCGCGCGGGCGGTGGCCAAGCGCCCCGACGTGCTGATGTGCGACGAGCCCACCGGTGCCCTCGATGCGGCCACCGGGCGGCTGGTCTTGTCGGTGCTCGATCGCGTCAACCGCGAGTTGGGTACGACCACCGCCGTGATCACCCACAACGCGCCGATCGCGAAGATGGCCGACCGCGTGGTCACCTTGGCCGACGGTCGCATCAAGAGCGAAGTGCGCAACAGGGAAAAGGCGAGCCCCGAGGAGCTGTCCTGGTGAGTCTGTCGGTCCTGGATCGCAAGCTCCTGCGCGATCTCTCGCGCATGGGCGGTCAGGTGGTCACCATCGCGCTGGTGGTGGCCTGCGGCATCGCAAGCTTCATCGCCACCAAGGGCACCTACGACGCGCTGATCGAGGCCCGCGATGGCTACTACGCGCGCCAACGTTTCGCCGACCTCTTCGCCCACCTGGAGCGGGCGCCGGAGGCTGTCACGCGTCGGCTCCTGGCGATCGAGGGGGTTGCGCGCGTCGAGACCCAAGTGGTGGAGCAGGTGACGGTGCCGCTGCCGAGCTTGAAGTCCCCGGCGCTGGCCGAGCTGGTTTCGCTACCTGCCGATAGGCCGCCGCTTCTGCATGTGCCGGTGATCCGCCGCGGGCGGCTGTTTCAGTCCGGTCGCAGCGATGAGGTGGTGGTGCTCGAGGCCTTCGCCGACGCCAATGGCCTGACGCTTGGCGATCGGCTGCCGGTGGTGATCAACGGGGTGCTGAGGTCCCTGCGCATCGTGGGGGTGGCGCTCGCGCCGCAGTATCTGTTCACGGTGGCGCCGGGGGAGCTATTCCCCGACCCCAAGCGTTTCGGTGCCCTGTGGATGGAGCAGGGACAGGTGGCCGCGGCCTTTCGTATGGAGGGGGCCTTCAATCGGGCGCTCTTCGGCTTGCAGCCGGGGGCCGAGCCGGCGGCGGTGATCGACGCGATCAATCGTGAGCTCGATCGCTACGGCGGTAGCGGGGCGTTTGAGCGCCGCCGTCACCTCTCAGACAGCATGTTGCGCGGCGAACTGTCGCAGCTGGAGGGCACCACCGGCGTGCTGCCGGCGATTTTCCTCGGGGTGGCGGCTTTTCTGATCAATGTGGTGTTGTCGCGTCTGGTGCAGCTTCAGCGCACCCAGATCGCCGTGCTCAAGGCGGTGGGGTACGGAAACTCGCGGTTGGGGTTTCATTATTTGAAGCTGGTTTCTGTGATCGTGGGTCTCGGTATGGTGCTCGGGGTCTCAGTGGGCGCGCTTTTGGGCGACGTTTTCACCGAACTCTACCTGAAGTTCTTTCGCTTCCCGGCGCTGGAGTTCCAGCTGTCGCCACGGCGCCTCGGCGATGCCCTCGGGGTCAGCGCGCTTGCCGCGATCGTGGGGGCGCTTTCGGCCGTGCGCTCGGCGGTGCGCTTGCCGCCGGCCGAAGCCATGCGTCCGGAGCCGCCGGCCCGCTACCGGCGTGGCCTCGTCGCTGGCGCCACCCTGTCAGCCCTCTTTGGTCAGGCCGCCAGCATGGTGGCGCGCGAGGTGGGGCGGCGTCCGCTGCGCACGCTGCTGTCGTCGCTCGGCATCGCCATGGCGGTGGCGGTCATGGTCAGCGGGCGTTTCGCCTGGGACTCCATCGATAGGTTCATGCAGGTGCAATTCGAACTCGCCCAGCGCCAGGACATGAGCGTCACCTTCCGCGGCTCGGTGCCCGAGTCGGCGCTTTCGGAGTTACGTGCGCTGGCCGGGGTGCAAGAGGTGGAGGGGCAACGCATGGTGGCGGTGCGCTTCATCGCCGGTCATCACCAGCGCGACTCCACCCTGATCGGCCACCCGCCCCACGCGCGGCTTCGGCGGGTGCTCGACCGGGACGCCCGCGAGCTGGCGCTGCCGCCTCAGGGGGTGGTGCTGACGCGTACGCTGGCCGAGATCCTGGAGTTGGAGGTGGGCGACGAGGTGCGGGTGGAGGTGCTCGAAGGACAGCGCCTGAAAAGCTCCCTCTTCGTGGCGGGTTTGGTGGACGAGGTGATGGGGTTGCAGGGGCACATGCAGCTGCCGGCCCTGTCGCGGCTCTTGCGCGAGCAGCCGCGGTTGTCGATGGCGCACATGCGCGTGGATCCGGAACGCTACGGCGCCGTCTACGACGCGCTGTCGCAGCGCCCCGGGGTTCTGGGCATCAGCACGCGGACGGCGGCCATCGAGATGTTTCGGCAGCAAACCGGGGGTCAAATGGCGGCGATGACGCTGATCCTGACGATTTTCGCGTCGATCATCGCCTGCGGCGTCATCTACAACAACGCCCGGGTTGCCCTGTCGACGCGCAGCCGCGACCTGGCGAGCCTGCGCGTGCTCGGCTTTCGACGCCGCGAGATCGCGGCGATCTTGTTGGGCGAACTCGGCTTGCAGGTGCTGCTCGCGATCGTGCCGGGGCTGATCATCGGCACGCTGATGGCCGAGGGCATGATGAGCCAGAACGATCCCGAGCTGTATCGCTTTCCGGTGGTGATCTCGGGTCGGACCTACGCCTTTGCCACCCTGGTGACGTTGGGGGCGGCCCTTTTGAGTGCGCTTCTGGTGCGAGGGCGGCTCGATCGCCTGGACTTGATCGGGGTCCTCAAGACGAGGGAGTGAGCGAATGACGGGAGCTGTGCATCAAGTCGACGGCGGCGGCGAGGGTGAGGTGGCGCGCAAGGCGGCGCGTGAGCGGCGGCGTTTGCTTCAGAGTTGGATCAAGCGCTTTTTGGGGATGTGCGTGGTGCTGGCGGCCGGTGGCGCCATCGCCCTCTCGTTCATGCCCAAGCCCATCGCGGTTGATCTGGCGAAGGTGGAGCGAGCCTCGATGCAGGTGAGCATCGACGAGGACGGGCGTACGCGCGTCAAGGATCGCTACGTGCTGTCGGCGCCGCTTTTGGCCAACCTGGCGCGCATCGAGCTCAGGCCCGGCGACAGCGTGGTGCCCGACAAAGTGCTTGCGAGGCTTTTGCCTCTGACGCCGTCGTTGCTTGACCCCCGTTCTCGCGCCCAGGCCCAGGCCAAGGTGGCCGCGGCGACGGCGGCCCGGCGCCAGGCCCACGCCAGCGTGCAGCGCATGCGCACCGCCGCGGAGTTCGCCACGCGCGAGGCCGAGCGTCAACGGGGCTTGCTCGGCAGCGGCGCCGCGTCGGAGCGCACCGCCGAGCACGCCGAACTCGAGGCGCGCAGCCGCAGCGAGGAGCTGGCAAGTGCCGACTTCGGCGCCAAGGTCGCCGACTACGAGCTGCAGATGGCGCGCGCGGCCCTGGGGCGCATGGGCGCGCGCGGCGAGTCGGAGCAATTCGAGATCGGCTCGCCGGTCGTCGGTAGGGTGCTGAAGGTGCTTCACAAGGACGAGGGTGTGGTGCAGCCGGGCACACCCCTGCTCGAGATCGGCGATCCGGCGGCCCTCGAGATCGTGGTCGATGTGCTGACGGCCGACGCCGTTCACATCGAGCCCGGCAGTCGCGTTCTGATCGAGCGTTGGGGCGGCGAGCGTGCGCTGTCGGCCCACGTGCGGCTTGTGGAGCCGAGCGCGTTCACCCGGGTCTCGGCCCTGGGGGTCGAAGAACAGCGCGTCAACGTGATCGTCGACCTGGACGAGGACCATGCCCACTGGTCGCAACTGGGCGATGGCTATCGGGTCGAGGCACGCATCATCATTTGGCAGGGACAGGACCTGCTGACGGCTCCCGCGAGCGCGGTTTTTCGGCGCGGCGAGGGCTACGCCGCCTTCGTCGAAGCGCAGGGGAAGGCCACGCTGGTGGCGGTCGAGGTGGGTAAGAAGAACGCTCAGCGCGTCGAGGTGCTGGGCGGCTTGAAAGACGGTCAGCGCGTCATCCTGCATCCGAGCGACCGCATCGTCGACGGGGTGCTGATCGAGGCGCGTTGAGCGCTGCAAGGGCGGCTTTGCGCGGTCGTTGTCCGGGTAGTATGCTGTGGGCCTGTGTAGAGGGTTCGGACCATGGGATCCAACCACATGATTCCCAGCAAGGGGGACGTCCTCGGGGACAAGTACCTGGTGGAAGAGCTGCTCGGCCAGGGCGGAATGGGAGTCGTCCTGGCCGCCCGCAACCAGCGCACCAACCGGCGCGTTGCCATCAAGTGGCTATTGCCCGAGCTGATGCACAACGAAGCAGCGGTCAAACGCTTCGAGCGCGAAGCGCGAGTGGCCGGCAGCATCGACCATCCGAACGTGGTCAACGTCTACGACGTCGAGCAGGACGGCCGGACGAGCTACATCGTCATGGAATACCTGGACGGGGAGTCGTTGGCCGAATACTTGGCGCACGGACAACCGCTGGCTTTGCCGCAGGCCGCGGCGATCTTTTTGCCCATCCTGCGCGGGGTGGCGGCGGCCCACGCCGCCGGGGTCGTGCACCGGGATCTGAAGCCGGAAAACGTCTTTCTGTGCCGGCCCGGGGACGGTGTCGAACTCGTGCCCAAGGTCCTGGACTTCGGCATCTCGAAGATCAACGAGAAAGACAGCAGCCAGCAGGCCACCACCATCACGCAGGAAGGCAGCCTGCTCGGCACCATCCAGTACATGGCTCCCGAGCAACTGCGCGGCCAGGAAGCCGACTACCGCACCGACGTCTACGCCCTGGGCGTCATGCTCTATCGCATGCTCTCGGCGCAGATGCCCTTCTGCGGCAATAACCATGTTGACCTGGCGTTGAACATCGCCAGCAATCGACCGGCCCCACTCAGCAAGCACGTGGAGGGGGTGTCGGCGGAACTGGACGCGGTTGTGAGCAAGGCACTGGCACAGGCCGCCGACGACCGCTTCGCGACCGTCGAGCGGTTCGGGCAGGCACTGGATGCCTGTCTCGGCGGTCGGGCGCCGCAGCATCAGCCCGCGCTCGCGCAGCCGTCCACTTCCAGGCCTGCTGTCGGTGCTGCGACCTTCGAGGCGACGCCCTTTGCGGCCGAGGCCCAGGTGGTCGAGAGCGCGCTCCCGTTCCCCGCGAAGCGGTGGGGCCTTGTGCTGGCACTGCTCGCGGTGGGCGCTGTGATGGTTGCCGGCCTTTTGCTGATGTCCCGTTCCTCCGATACCGATGCTTCGCCGGTCCCGGCCGCCGCCACGCAGCCGCCGGCGCTCCCCGAGGAGGCCTCGGAGCAGGCGGTGGGTGGTCGCGAGGAGACCGCGGCCCCGGACGCGCCAGCGCCGTTCGCGGGCGCCGAGGAGGGCTGGATCGCGCCCGCCGAAGTGCCGCAGGCCCCTGCCGCGGCGGAGCCCGCGTCGGCAGAGGACCCGACCTCGACTGAGCCCACGGCGCAGGCTCCCGAGGCGCAGAAACAGCCGGAGTCCCCGAAGCGCCAGCAGCCGCGGTACAGGGCGCGGCGCGAGCCCGCCCGGCGCGAGCGCCGCGAGTCCCAGGCCAAAGCGCGGGCGCCGGAAGGTGAGGCGGCGCCGGCCCAGCCTGATTCAACTCGGTCTGGCCCAAACCGACTGGGCATCAAGCTCGACAGCGACGAATTTTGAGCTTTGCCAAGGCGGCGGCCGCGGATGCTGCCTGTGCGCCTGCCTCGCAGCGGGTGTGGCAGCGTCAGAAACTCTCGTGCACTTGCACGGCGCATCGGTCTCGTCCGTGTGTCGGCGAGTCTGCCGGCTTTGCCCCCATCGATTAGGCTCCAGCTGTTTGTCCCCGATCTATCCCCCACCTCGGCCGAAACGGCCGAAGGCCAGCGCGGCAGCGTTCATCCGGGCGACCGCATCGCGAACGCCGGGATGATCGAAGCGCGCTGGCCTTCACCGAGGCCTATCGTGCGCTGCCTACGGGCAGGTGTCGTTTTCGACGCAGAAGTCTTGTCCGATGCCGAGCGGATCGCTGCAGCAGCTGACGGTGTCGGCGTCGATCACGGAGTTGCAGACGTCGGCGCAGGGGCAGCTGTCGCAGGGGGTGATGGGCGCGTACTGGCGGCAGTTTCCGCCGACGCATAGCTCGTCGCGGTTGCAGGCGTCGCCGCAGCCTCCGCAGTTGAGCGGATCGGTCTCGAAGTCCACGCAGGCGGTCAGGTTGTTGCCCACGTCGCAGCTGTCGTTGGGGCAGTCACCTGCATTGCCCGTGACGCAGCTGCCACCGTCGCAGATTTCGGTGTCGTTGCAGGCGATGCCGCAGTCGCCGCAGTTTCCGGGGTCGGAGTTGAAGTCGACGCAGCCGGCGCCGGCGCAGGCGTCCAGGCCCGGACGACAGGCGCAGCCGCCGCCGTCACAGATCTCCGCATCGCCGCAGCGGGTGGCGCAGTCGCCGCAGTGGGTGGGATCGTTTTGGAAGTCGACGCAGTTCGTGCCGCAGAGGTCGAGGCCGGCCTTGCACTGGCACTCGCCGCCCGCGCAGGCGTCGGCCAGCTCGGGGTTGCAATCGTCTCCGCAGCCGCCGCAGTGGTCGAAGTTGGTCTGCGGGTCGATGCAATTTCCGCCGCACTGGATTTCACCGGGCGTGTTGCAGGCGCAGTCGCCGTTGATGCAGCTGCCCGAGTCGCATTGGTTGCCGCAGTCGCCGCAGTTGTTGGGATCGCTGCGGGTGTCGATGCAGCTGCCCCCGCAGACGTCGAAGCCATTGGGGCAGACGCATTCGCCTCCGATGCAGGCTTCGCCGGCATTGCAGTTGCCGTTGCCGACGCATTCGACGCAGCGGTTGGAGGCGGTGTCGCAGTAGGGCTGGCCGCCGCCGCAATCGCTGTCGCCGACGCACTCGACGCAGCGGCCTTCCTCGGCGATGCAGAGCGGGCGGGCGTCGTCCTGGCAGTTGCCGTCGCCGACGCATTCGACGCAGGCGCCGATGGTGCCGTTGCAGTAGGGGGTGGGCAGAGAGCAGTCGGCGTCGTTGGTACAGACGGCGGCGCACTCGAAGATGAAGGGGTTACAGACCTGGTCTGTGCCGCCGCAGCCGGCGCCGGCCACGCACTCGACGCAGCGCCCGGCACCGGTGTCGCAGTAGGGGTCTGCGCCGCCGCACTGGCCGTCAGCGCCGCACTCGACGCAGCGCAGGGTGTTGGGATTGCAGGCCGGCTCGTCGGGGTTATTGCAGTTGCCGTCACCGAGACACTCGACGCAGACGCCGCTGGCGTCGTCGCAGTAGGGGCTGCCGGCGGGGCATTGATCAGAGCCGGTGCAGCTGATGCCCTGGGGGCGGCCGACGTCGGTATTGGTGATGGGAGTGGTTTGGTTGCCGGTTTGACTGCCGGTGTTGCTGCCGTTCGTTCCTGACGCACCCGTACTGGAGCCGGTGGCCGCGTCGGTGCCGCCGTCGGCGGCCGCGCCCGAGGTGTCGTCGCCGCCGCAGCCCCACAGGGCCAATGTTATCAATAGAGTCGCCGCCAGGGCGGCTCTCGAGCGAAGCCAGCTACATCCGGTCATCTCTTTACCTCTCGGTGAAAAGCGGGAAAATACGCGCAGTTCGCCGGATCGCGGCGAGCGCACCCGATCAAGACAATGGCCACGTTGGGCGATTGTCACGACAGGATCCCGCAAATGGCAGCGCCACTGTGGGCGGTCGACCACAGTGGCGCCGAAAAGAAGGGCCTGCGCAGCGGGACGACTTTCCTCTGCATGGGCCCAATAAAAATGGGCCCCGCGTCCATCGCCGAGCAGAGGGGGAACAAGGCGAAGACGCGGGGCCCGAGGACAGCCCGTTCAAATGCGACAGATTACGGGCACATGTTGCTGTTGGCGTCGCTGTTGACGCCGCTCGGACAAATGGTGTTGCTCCAGGTGACGCCGGTGAGAGTCGCGCCGGTGAGATCGGCGCCGGTGAGGTCGGCGTCGGTGAGGTCGGCGTTGCTCAGATTGGCGCCGCTCAGATCAGCGTTGCTCAGATCAGCCGCAGATAGGTCGGCGTCGCTCAGGTCGGCTCCCGACAGATCGATGCCGGCCAGGTTGTCGCCCGCGAAGCTGAGACCGCCTGACAGGTTGAGCGCGATGCCACCGAGGGCGGCGCCCGGGCCGATCAGGATGTCGCTGCCGTCAGCGTCCGCCATGCAGTTCCAGTCTGCGGGCAGTGCGTCGGGGCAACCGCCTCCGCTCAGGTTCACCGCCGTCACACCGTCCAGCGTGGCGCCCGAGAGGTCGGAGCCGCTCAAATCGGCGCCCGTCAAGTCGACCCCACTGAGGTCGGTGTTGCTGCTGAGGTCGGCGTTGGTCAGCACGGCACCACTCATATCGGAGCCGCTGAAGTCGGCGTTGCGAAGGTCCGCAGCGTCCAGGGTCGCGTTGCTCAGGTTGCTGTTGGTCGCGCTCGCCCCGTCAAAGCTGGCACCCGAGAGGTCGGCGCCGGCCAGGTTGGCGTCATTGAGGGTGGCGCCATCCAGGATGGCGTTCGAGAGGTCGGCACCGGCCAGGTTCTGGTTGGACAGATCCTCGCCGTTGAAGTCCGTGTTCGAGAGGTCGGCGCCGGGGCCGATCAAGGCGTCGTCACCGTTGGCGTCCGGGATGCAATCCCAGCCCGTCGGCAGCTGGTCCGGGCAGTTTTGAAGCTGCAGGGCACGCACTCCGTCGAGCGTGGCGCTGCTCAGATCGACTCCTGTGAGATCGGCGCCGGTCAGGTTGGCGCCGGTCAGGTTGGCGCCGGTCAGGTTGGCGTCGGTCAGGTCGGCGTCGGTCAGGTCGGCGCCGCTCAGGTTGGCGCCGCTCAGGTCCGCGCTGTCGAGGCTGGCGTTCTGCAGGTCGGCGCTACTGAGGTTGGCGTCGACCAGCACCGCGTCGTCGAGCGTGGTGAACTGGAGTTGGGCCTCGGTCAGAACCGCTTCCGTGAGGTCGGCGCCTTGCATCGATGCGTCGGAGACAATGGCCTGCACCAAACTTGCCGAAACCAGGCTTGCGTCCTGCAGGCTGGCGCTGTCGAGGTTTGCACCGTCGAGATTGGCACCGTCGAGATTGGCACCGTCGAGATTGGCACCGTCGATGCGCGCATCGACGAAGATCGCGTTGACCAGGGTCGCGTCCTGCAGGTTCGCGTCGATGAGGTCGGCGTTGGTGAAGTCGGCGCCGGTCGCGTCGGCGTTGCCGAAGTCCGCGCCGTCTAGGATGGCGTTGGTGAAGTCGGCGTTGACCAGGGTTGCGTCGCCGAAGTCGATGCCGGGCAACTCCATGTCGCTGAAGTTTGCGCCCGTGGCGTCGACGCCGGAGAGGTTTGCGTCTGGTCCGACCAGGGTCCAGCCGGAGGCCAGATTCATGCACGCCCAGTCGATCGGCAGATCGGCCGGGCAGTCCACCAGGTCGATCGCCTGCACGCCATCGAGCTGGACGTTGAACAGGTCCACATTGGTCATGTCCGCCACGTTGAAGCTGGCGTCCTGCAGGTCGGTGCCGCTCGCGAAAGTGGCGTTGTCGAGGATTGAGCCGTCGAAGTTCACGTCGCTCAGGTCGCTGAGCGGGCTGAAGTCCGAACCGGTCAGGTCCAGATTGCTCAGGTCGGCGCCGGGGCCCACCAGGGTCCAGCCGGCCGGTCCCAGATCAAGACAGTCCCAGCCCGGCGGCAGGTCTGCGGGGCAGCCGAGGAGATTGGTGATCTGGGCGCCGTCGAGGTCGAGTCCCGAGAGGTCTGCGCCGGTCAGGTCCAGGCCGCTGAGGTTCGAGCCCGGTCCCAGTAGCGTCAGTCCCGCGCTGCCCAGGTCGATGCAATCCCAGCCACCGGGCAGATCGGCCGGACAGGCGATCAGGTCGGTGGCGGTGACGCCGTCGAGGTCGGCGTTGCCGAGGTCGGCGCCCGCCAGGTCGGCGCCGATGAGCACGGCGTCGGTCAAGTTGGCGTCGTCGAAGTTGGCGTTGCTGAGATTGGCGCCCGTCAAATCGGCGCCGCTGAGGTCGGCACCGCGCAGCTCCGACCAGCTCAGGTCTGTGCCCACCATTGAGGCGTTGGAGAAGTCCACGCCGGAAAGGTAGACGCTGCCCAGGTCGGCGCCGTCCAGGTTTGCGCCGCTGTAGTCGCCGCGAGCGACGCAGGCGTTGTCGGTGGCGTTCCACTCGGCCGGAAAGGCGCACAGGGCGGAGATGTCGGCGTCGCCACCGTTGCAGGCGTAGGAGGTGGAAGCGATTTCACCGCTGTCGAGCGTGCCGTTGCCGTTTGCGTCGCTGCCCTGACTGATGGCGAAGCCGCCGTTTGCGCAGTTGCTGTCACCGGCGGCGAGCGCGTCGGTCTGCACCAGCGTCGCCGTCACGCCCACGGCGTTGCAGATGTTCTGGGTGGAGGTGACCTCCGTCGCATCGAGAATGCCATCGCCGTCGGTGTCGGCGCCGCTGCGAATGCTGACGCCGCCCTCGCTGCAGCTGCCATCGCCTGCGGGGATTTCCATCACATCGACCAGGGTCAGCCCCGTGGTGTCGGTGCCGCCGCCGCCCGTGCCGGTGCCCGTGCCGTTGCCCGTGCCCGTGCCGTTGCCCGTGCCGCTGGGTGTCGTCGCATTACACACATAGTTGACATCGGCGACCTCGCCTTCTTCGAGGCTTCCGCTGCCATCGGCGTCGATGCCGGTCGCAATCGCGACGCCGCCACTTTCGCAGTTGGCTCCCGCTGCCTCTTCGCTGACATCGACCAGGGGCACTTCGATCTTGCCTCCCGAGTCGTCACCGCAGCCGCCTAGCGCGAGCATCGCGCACAGCACCATCCAAGAAATCCGTTTCACGTTCACGAGCAAGTCCTCCGGCAAAGGGACGTGGACCTTGAACGCACAATTCCACACGGCTGCGGCCGCGACGCTCGGGGAGCGCGGCGGCCCCAACTCAACGTGCTGGGCCCACGATCGAACGAGCGCAGCATTGTCGCTACCCTCTGCTAGCTGTAATGGCCGCGTTGTCCCGATTTGCCGGACTTCGCACCGAATTGTCGCAAAAAGCTGTGTGTGACGGGGGTGCGGGTGGGAACAGGGGGCATCGGAGCGCACCGTTTTTCTGCTTGCCTTGACCTGCCTTGACCTGCTTCGACCTGCCGAGAGCGCGCGCGTTGGCGGCCTTGCCGGGTTGTTGAGACCGTGCCACCTTCCGCGCCGGGTACGCCATGCAAGTCGTCATCGCAGGTGAGGACATCGTCGGTTACCGCATCGCCGAAGAGCTGATGCACGGTCATGACGTGACCTTTGTCGGTCCCGTCGAGCCGGCCGGTACACGCCTCGATCAACTCGATGTGCAGGTCGTGCACGGGGCGATCACTGCGCCCGAGGTGTTGCGCCAGGCGCGCATGGGCAGCTGCGATGTCTTCGTCGCATGCACCGACAGCGACGAGAGCAACCTGGTCGCCTGCGTGGCGGCCCAGGGCTTGGGCGCCAAGCGCACCATCTGCATGTTGAGCAGCCCGGGCTTTTTGAGCGTGGCCGACGACGACGTGGCCCTGGCCGAGGCCCTGGGCATCCACTCGGTGGTGCGGCCCTCGGAGCAGCTGGCCGAGGAGATCCTGCGCATCGTCACCGTGCCGGGCGCCCTCGATGTGCAGGAATTCGCCGACGGCCGCGTCAAGCTCCTGCGCTACGCGGTGGAGGCCGGCGCGCCGATCACGCGCAAGCGCCTGCGCTACCTGAGCCTGCCGCGCCACGTGCAGCTGATCATGCTGCGTCGGGGCGACGAGATGATCGTGCCCCAGGGCGATACCCTGCTGCAGGCCGGCGACAAGGTCACGGCCATGGGCCGCTGGACCTCCCTGCGCCGCTTGCTCCTGAAGTTTCTGCGCAAGGAGACCACCTCGGCCGAGCCGCGCACCGCGGCCGTGGTCGGCGGTGGCACCGTGGGTTTCGCCGTCACGCGCGGCCTCGAGGAAGCCGGCTGGCACGTGAAGCTGATCGAAATTCAACGCGCCCGCTGCGAGGAGATCGCAGGTCAGCTCGAGTCGTTGGTGCTCTACGGCGATGGCGCCGACCTGGATCTGTTGCAGCAGGAGGCCATCGACCAGGTCTCGGTGCTGGTGGCGGTTGCCAACAACGACGAGAAAAACCTCCTGGTCTCACTGCTGGCCAAACAACTGGGAGTCAAACGCACCGTGACGCGCGCCGAACGGCTCTCCAACGAGTTGATGTTCGAGAAGGTGGGCGTGGACGTGGTGCGCTCGGCCAAGGGCGCGGCGATCCGCTCGGTGGTGCGCAGCATCGACCAGGGCAACCTGGAAATCCAGGCCGAGCTGGAGCACGGCGACGCTTGCGTGATCGAGCTCAGGCTGCCGGCCGACTACCGCGCGGTGCTGCTGTCGGAGCTGGCGCCGCCGGCCTTCGCGCGCGTGGGCTCGATCCTCCGCGATCGCAAGCTGATCATCCCCTCGGGCGAAGACGAGCTGCGCCCCGGCGACGAGATCCTGGTCATCTGCACCCGCGCCGACGAGGCCCAGACGCGGGATTACTTCCTGATGCCCCATCCGGCGGGCGCCGTGGCGAGCTGAGACGCAGGGAAGGGCGCCGTGCGGCTGCTATTGGTATTGGGGCTCGTGGGGCGGTTGCTGAGGCTCTTCAGCGCCGCCTTCGTGCCGCCGCTCGTGTTGTCGCTGGTCGACGGCGACAGCCGCGCGTTCACGCATTTCGCCATCGGCGCGGTGGCGAGCTTTGCCGCCGGCGCCCTGGCCGCGCGCGGCTTCAGCCCCACGCCGGTCTTCCAGCGCAGCGAGGCGCTCTCGGTGGTGGCGCTGACCTGGCTGTCGATCGCGGTTTTTTCCGCCGTTCCGCTGGCGCTCGCAGGCCTGTCGCTGGTGGATGCGTTTTTCGAGGCCATGAGCGGGCTGACCACCACCGGCGCCACCATCCTTTTGGACTTCTCCGGCTACGGGCGTTCCTTTTTTCTGTGGCGCGCGATGATGCAGTGGTTCGGGGGCCTGGGCGTCATCGCCCTGTTCGTGGTGGTGTTGCCTTCGCTCGGCATTGCCGGGCGCCAGCTCTTTTTCGCCGAGGCCTCGGCCGCGCCCTCCGAGGCCATCACCACCCACATCCGCAACCAGGCCGGGCGCCTGTGGCTGCTCTACGCGGGCATGACGGCGCTGCTGTCGGCGCTGCTGATGACGGCCGGCATGGATCTCTACGACGCGGTGGTGCACGCCCTGACCACGGTCTCGGCCGGCGGTTTTTCGCCCAATGGTCGCTCCATCGCGGGCTACGAAAATCCGGCCGTGGAGTGGATTCTGATTCCCTTCATGTTGCTGGCGGGCACCAGCTACACCCTGCAGTACCTGGCCGCCACCGGGCGTCCTGGCAGTCTATTGCGCGACGGCGAGTTCCGCTTTTACGCCCTGCAGGCTTTGGCAGTGACGCTGCTTTTGACCTGGGTCCTGGCCGACGGTCAAATGGACAGCTCGCACCTGCGGGCGGCGGCCTTTCAGGCCACCAGCGTGATCAGCAGCACGGGCTATGCCAGCACCGACTACAACCTCTGGCCCGATCAGGCGCGGGCGGCCCTCCTGCTGCTGATGGTCACCGGCGGTTGCGCCGGCTCAGCGGCCGGTGGGCCCAAGGCGATTCGCCTGCTGCTGGTGCTCAAGCGCGTGCTTCGGGAGATCACGCGCGTCCTGCATCCGCGGGCGGTATTGCCGATCCGCCACGGCCACAAGCCGGTCTCCGACGAGATCGTGCGCGCGGTCTTCAACCTGGTGGTGCTCTACGCCGCGCTGCACTTCCTCTTTGGCGTGATGCTGGTGCTGCTCGGCGCCGACCTGGTCACGGGCATGTCGGCGGCCATCGCGTGTCTGGGCAACATCGGCCCCGGCTTTGGCCCCGCCGGGCCCATGGGCAGCTTCGCGGGCTTTTCCGACGCCAGCAAGCTGCTGCTCAGCTTTGCCATGTGGATCGGAAGGCTCGAGATCGTGACCGTGCTGGCGCTCTTCCACCGCGACGTCTGGCGCAATATGCGACTGCGCGCGTGAAAAATCGCACGAGTTAACGCAGAGCCAACTGCACCGTGCGTGCCTCGGCGCGCTCACGGGCGGCTCTAGCCTCGGCCCGGCGCCCGTATTTTTCGTGCAACCGCGCCAGGTTCAAAAGCGGGTTTGGGTCGTGGGCGTCGAGGGAAGCGGCCCGCTCCAGCGCCGCCCGCGCTTCGGCTTCCCGATCCCGGGCGAGGCCGACGGCGCCCAGGCCGTTGTGGGCCGCCGCCAGCGTGGGCTCGAGCGCGATGGCGCGGTCGTAGGCGCGTTCGGCGGTCTCCAGTTCGCCGCGCCGCACGTGGGTATTGCCCAGCTTCAGCCACACGACGGCGTCGTCGGGGGCGAGCAGCTGGGCGGCCTCGTAGCGTCTGAGGGCCGCGTCGAAGGCGCCGCGCCGCACGTCCAAGTCGCCCAGGGCCATCAGCGGTCCCGGCAGGGCCGGCGCCCGCTGCCGCGCCGCCTGCAGGTCGAGTTCGCCGCCCTTTTCGTCGCCCAGCTCCAGCCGTACCAGGCCGCGTCCCAGCCAGGCTTCGTGGGTCCCCTGTTCGCGTGCGATGGCGGCCGTGAAGGCATCTTCGGCCGCCTCCAGCTCCCCGCGCTGGCGGGCCAGGCGCCCCAGGTTGATGCGCGGCTGGTGGGCGCCGGGGTCGAGCTCGGCGGCGCGTTCGTAGTCGGCGCGGGCGGCGCCCAGATCGCCCAGGGCCTCGCGCGCCAGTCCGCGGCGGTTGTACAGGCTCGGCAAAAGCGACAGGCGCTCGACCAGCGGGTCCAGCAGCGCAAGGGCCTGCGCGGGCTTGTGCCCATCGAGGGCCAGGTCGGCCGCGGCCAGCAGGGCCCGCGGCGCCATCGGCTCCAGGGCGCGGGCCGCCGCCACCGCCCGGGCGCGCGCTTCGGGGTCGCCCTGGGCTTCGGCCAGGGCCGCCGCCAGTAGCCAAAGGCCCAGCCCGGTCTCGCCTTCCGCGTCGAGCAGGCTGCGGGCCTGCTTCAGCTGCTCGGCTGCTGCTTCAAGGTCGCCGCGCTGCAGGGCCGCCAGCGCCCGGGCGCGCGCCAGCTGGCCGCGCAGCTGTGGGCTGTCGCTGTGCTCCCGGGCCCGCTCCAGCAGCTTTTTCGCCCGTGCGGCGTCGATCTCGCCCAGATCCGGCGCCCGCTCCAGCCCCATGTCCAGCACCTGGCGCGCCTCCCGCGCCAGCGCCTCGGCATCCTGGCGGGCCCGAAGCTCCGCCGCCCACCACAGGCAGCCGGCGGCGACCGCCACGCCAGCCAAGCTGCAGATCACCCCGAAGATCCCTTGCCGATCCATACTTCCCGGTAGCTCCGGCCGCCCCGAGGGTCAATTTTTCGGCGCGCCTCCGGGTGGGAGGACCCGGGGTGCTTCCAAAATGCGCCCAAGTTGGGCTACCAATTGCGCCGATGAAGCGCTGGCTCGCGATCGGGGGAGGTCTGCTGTTGTTGGCCTGGAGTCCGTTCCTCTACACCGAGCTGACCCGAGAGCGGGTGGAGCCCAAGGGGCGGGATCTGCCGGCCGCGGCCTTTGATGAGGACGAGCCCGAGCCGGAGCTGGAGCCGGCTGACGAGGAAGAACTCGAAGGCGAGCAAGAGGACGAGCCCGCCGAGCCCGCCGAGCAGGCGGCGGCGGCCGAAGGCGAAGGCGAGCAGGCCGCCGAGCCTGAGCCCGCCGAGGCCGAGCAGCAGGTGGCGGTGCCCGAGCCTGCCGCCGAGGCCGAGTCGGCCGCCGAGGGCGACGAGCAGGCCGAGCGGCCCGCGGCCCCGGACATCCGCCTCTCGGGCCCCACCGGCGTGCTCAAGCAGGCCTTCGAGTCCGAGACCCGCGACGCCCTGTGGGCCCAGGGCGCCGAGGCCAAGCTCGGTCAGGTTCTCGACTTCCACGACGACGAGGAGATGCCCCAGGACTTCGTACAGGGCACCAGCTGTCGGCGCACGGTCTGCCGGGCGGAGCTGCGCTGGGCGCGCGAGCACAACGACTCCTACGTGAAAATCTACCAGGCGCTCGGGCAGCAGTACGGCAGCGAGATCGGCGTCGAACCGGTGATGGAGGCCGACGAAGAGGACCACTACCAGGTCTTCCTCTACGTGCTGCGCGACGGCTACTCTGCTGCCGATCTTGCGAAATGAGCGCCCGAGCCCCAAAGTAGCGCCCCCATGGTCGAACCCGAAGAGCTGGAAAAGAAGCTGCGCGAGGCCTTTCCCGGGGCCACGCTCCTCACGGTCGAGGACCTGACCGGAACCAAGGACCACTACAAGGCGGTCATCGTGGCGCCGGACTTCGCGGGCAAAAGCCGCGTGCAGCAGCATCAAATGGTCTATGCCGCGCTGGGCGCTTGGATGGCCGGCCCGGTGCATGCGCTGGCGCTCGAGACGCGCAGCGAGTGAGGTTGTAAACGATGGGCAAGGTCGCATTTATCTTCCCCGGACAGGGCGCCCAGAAAGTGGGCATGGGCAGGGCCGCATTCGACGAGACCGAGGCCGGTCGCGCGGCCTTCGAAGCGGCCGACGCCGCCCTGGGCGAGTCGCTGTCGGGGCTGTGCTTCGAGGGGCCCGAGGATCAGCTGCAGCTGACGGCCAACACCCAGCCGGCGATCCTGACCACCTCCATCGCGCTGTTGCGCGGCCTGGGGGCCGACTGCGACGTGGTGGCCGGTCACAGCCTGGGCGAGTACAGCGCCAACGTGGCCGCCGCCACGCTGGGCTTCGAGGACGCCGTGCGCCTGGTGCGCAAGCGCGGCCAGTTCATGCAGCAGGCGGTGCCGGTGGGCCAGGGCGCCATGGCGGCGGTGCTGGGCGGTGAGATCGCGGCCATCGAACAGGCCTGCGCCGAGACCGAAGGCGTGGTCGAGCCGGTCAACTACAACTGCCCCGGACAGCTGGTGATCGCCGGCGCGCGCGAGGCGGTGGAGCGGGCCGGCGCGCGCATCGCCGAAGCCGGCGCCAAGGTGCGCCCGCTGCCGGTTAGCGCCCCCTTTCACTCGAGCCTGATGCGCCCGGCCGAAGACGCCCTGTCGCCGCACCTGGCCGAGGCTGCCTTTGGCGAGCCCAGGGTGCCGATCTACGTCAACGTCGACGCCGCGCCCATCACCGCTGCCGCCGCCGCCCGCGATGCGCTCACGCGCCAGGTCAGCCGTGCGGTGCGCTGGGAGCAGACCATCGTGGCCATGATCGAGGACGGCGTCACGCTCTTCGTCGAGATCGGCCCCGGCCGCGCGCTGACGGGCATGCTGCGGCGCATCGACAAAAACGCGGCCAAGGCCAACGTCGAGGCGCCCAAGGACTTCGAGGCTGCGCGAGAGTCGATCGCGGCCCATCGCGGCTGACGGCAGGCCGCGTCGCCAGCCCTACTGATTGCGAGGCGCCTGCTTGGCGCTCAGTGAGATGCGCTTGCGATGCGGGTCCACCTCGAGCACGCGCACGCGCAGGGTCTGTCCCACGTGAACGACCTCCGCCGGATCGCGCACGAAGCGGTCGGCCAGTTGCGAAACGTGGCACAGGCCGTCCTGGTGCACGCCCACGTCGACGAAGGCGCCGAAGGCGGTGACATTGGTCACGACGCCTTCGAGCTCCATGCCGGGCTTGAGGTCGCTCAGGGTCGAGACGTCGTCTTTAAAGCGAGGCGCCTCGAAGTGGGCGCGGGGATCGCGTCCGGGCTTTTGAAGCTCGGCGATGATGTCTGCCAGGGTGTAGTCGCCGACGTTGGCGTCGCGGTAGCGGCTGGCATCGATGCGTTCGACCAGGGCCTGCCGGCCGACCAGTTGCTCGACGCGCACGTTCAGGTCCTTGGCCATGCGCTGCACCAGGGCGTAGCGCTCGGGGTGGACGGCGCTTTCGTCCAGGGGCTGCTTGCCGCCGCGGATCCGTAAAAAGCCGGCGGCCTGCTCGTAGGCCTTGGGGCCGAGCCCCTTGACCGCGCGCAGCTGCTGGCGCGTCTCGAAGGGGCCGCAGCCGTCGCGGTGTTCGACGATGCGCTCGGCGAGCTTGGGGCCGATGCCACAGACGTGCGAAAGCAGGCGCGCGCTGGCGGTGTTGAGTTCGACGCCGACCTGATTGACGCAGCTCTCGACCACCTCCGACAGGCGCCGGGCCAGAAGGCCCTGGTCCACGTCATGTTGGTACTGGCCGACGCCGATGGTCTTGGGGTCGAGCTTGACCAGCTCGGCCAGCGGATCCTGCAGCCTGCGACCGATGCTGATGGCGCCGCGCAGGGTGAGATCGAGGTCGGGAAACTCGCGGCGCGCGTCTTCGCTGGCCGAGTAGATGCTGGCGCCCGACTCGCTGACGCTCACGCACACGGGTGTAACTTCGAGTTTTGTGCCCGTTTCCTTGAGTGTGTCTTTGACGAAGCGCTCGGTCTCGCGCCCGTGGGTGCCGTTGCCGACCGCCACCGCTTCGACCCGATGCTTGGATAGCAGCGCTTCGAGCGTGGCCCTGGCCTCGCGCTGCTTGGCCTCGCCCTGGACCAAAAAGAGCGTGGCGAAGGCGACGGGCTTGCCGGTTTTGTCGAGCACGGCGCACTTGCAGCCGGTGCGCTGACCGGGATCGATGGCGAGCACCACGCGCTCGCCGAAGGGCGGCGCCAGCAGCAGCTGGCGCAGGTTCTTGGCGAAGACATCGACGGCTGCCGCGTCGGCATCGCGCTTGAGGCTGGAGCGGCATTCGCTCTGGGCGGAGGGGGCGAGCAGGCGCTTGAGGGCGTCTTCCACCATCGCCTCGAGCTGCCGGCGCCAGGGCGAGTCATTGCGCACGGGCACCCGCGATGCCGCAAAACGCTGGTGCCGTGCCAGATCGATCTCGAGCTTGGCCTGCAGCACGCCCTCGTTTTCGCCGCGCGCGATCGCCAGCAGGCGGTGGGAGGGCATGTCCTTGACGCGCCCGCTAAAGGCCGCGTAGTCATCGAACTTGGTACGTTCCTCGCGGTGGGCCTTGGTCTTTTTGACTTGCAGTTGACCGTGCTGGACATAGGCCTCGCGCAGGCGGGCGCGCAGGGTGGCTTCATCGGCGAGCCGTTCGGCGCAGATGTCGCGCGCACCGGCCAGGGCCGCATCCACATCGGGCACCTCGCGCTTGGGGTTGATGAAGGCGCGCGCTGCCCGCTCGGGTTGCTCCCTGTCCTGCCGCCACATCTGCAGCGCCAGCGGCTCGAGGCCCCGTTCCCGTGCGATGGTGGCGCGCGTTCGGCGTCGCGGTTTGAAGGGGGCGTAGAGATCCTCGAGCTCGGCGCGGGTGGTGGCAGCCCGCAGCTTTTTCGCCAGGGCGTCGGTGAGCTTGCCCTGGCCGTCGATCTCCTTTTCGATCGCGGCCCGGCGCGCGTCGAGGGCATCGAGCTGCTGCCGTCGCTCGTCGATGGCCCGCAGCTGCACCTCGTCGAGCCCCTCGGTGGCTTCCTTGCGGTAGCGGGCGATGAAGGGCACCGTGGCGCCTTCTTCCAGCAGCCTGAGCGCGGCGGCCACGGCCTGGGCCGGAAGCGCGAGGGCTGAAGAGATCAGAGCCTGATGGCGGGTTGCGGTGGGGGCGACTGCCATGGTGGCGTAGTACTATCACCGTGGATCGCTCGCCAGTTCCGGGGCCGGGTTTGCGATGGGGTTATTGATGGAACATTCCCAGGGCTTGCTGGCGTTCGGCGGAAAGATAGGTCTGCACCCACTCGTGCATGGCCTGGTTGCCGTTGCGCGTCGTGACGAACTCTCTCCAGGCGAACTCGAGCTGACGGTCATCCATGCCACTGGCCCAGCCGAAGAGCTGCTCGGGTGGGATGCCGCCAGCTGCGCCCCCGTGGGCGACCTCGGCCAAGGATTGGTGTCCTATCCACCGAATGAAGTCGGTCATGATGCCAGCTTGCGTGTATATCGCGATGGCGTCTTCATCGGACGAACCTTGATCGAAGGGCGCAACCATGTCCTCGAGGGGAATGTCGCCCTGGGCTTCGTCTGCGGCCCATCTGGCCATCCATGACACATCGTCCGAGTAGTGCATGGCGGCGCCTTCGTGCAACCACATCGGCAGTTCTCGATGGTCGGCTAGAGCATGGTGGATGTACTCGTGTGCGAGGCATTTCGGCCAGTCAGTTCGATCGAATACGAGGTGGATACGGCCATCGTAGAAACTCACAGTCAGCGGGTGTGCGCATGTGGCTGCACGAAGACGTTCGACATCGGCATACACGACAATCGTCGGAGGTGAGGTGGAAATTCCCAAAGCGTTCTTCGCGACCCTTGTTTGCATCTGCGTCATCCGAGCCAGTATGGAAAGGTCGGCGTCATTGCGGAGACCGCCGCCGAGCGGGCGCGGATTTTGCCGCCGGGGCTGGGTTTCGGTTGCCACAGGGACCAGAATGACATATCATTCCGTTTTATGGCGACCCTGAAGCGAAGCGGCCAAGACCGCGCAACCCGCCGGCGGGCGCAGATCCTCGACGCGGCCTACCGGGTCTTCGCCGACAAGGGCTTCGCCGAGGCCACCATCGCCGACATCGCCCGGGATCTCGGCGTCGGCCACGGCACCTTCTATCGCTACTTCCAGAACAAGCACGACATCTTCGACCACGTGGTCGACGAGGTGATCGGGCGCGTGACCGGGGCCATCGCCGACGAGTCGCCCACGGCCACCGACTGCCTGGCCGACTACCGCGCCCAGGTCCGCCGCATCGCCGAAAAGCTCCTGGGCCTGCTCGACGCCGACCGGCGCGCCGCCAAGCTGCTCTTCGTCGAAGCCTGGGGCGTCAGCCCGGCGCTCGACCGCAAGATGCAACAGATGTGGCGCCTCTTCGGTCAGGTCACCGCCGCCTACCTCGAAAACGGCAAGCAGAAGGGCTTTTTGCGCGCCGACCTGGACACCGAGACCACGGGATTGGCGGTCAACGCCATGATCTTCGAGGGCGGGCGCCAGGTGGTGCTCGCCGAGGGTGCATCCGGCCCCGGTTCGCCGGAGCACGTGCCCTTGCCGCCGCGGCAGCGCTGGATCGACGGCGTCACGGCGCTGATGTTCGACGGCATTCGCGGCGACTGAACTCAAAGTCAAGTGCAAGCCGGGCGTGGTTCGCCAAGGCGGGTTGGAGGCGAGAAATGGTACAGGTCGATGTCTTTTGGTCCTACGGAATCGGGGCGGGTTTCGCCTACGCGGCGCAGAAGCAGCTGGCCGACAAGCCACCCACGCGCGAAAACGGCGGCTTGCTCGCAAACCCCTACTTCGCGCGCAACCTGCTCTACCTGGCCTGCTTCTTCGGCCCCAGCGGCATCTACCTGCTGTGGCAGTTCACCAGCTGGGAGACCATGCACGCGCTGGACAAGACCATGCCCGCCTGGCTGGTCACGACCTTTGCCATCACCAACGTCACCCAGGGGTTACTCGGGTTCTGGGTGACCTATCGGCTGGCCCAGGCGCGCAGACGTTACCTGGCCTTCCTGCAGCCGCTCATCGGCTACTTCATGATGTTCTTCGTGCTGGTGCACGGCTGGGACGGCAAGGGATACCAGCGCTTCTTCTCCCAGTCGCGCGAGGAATTTCTGGCCTGGACCCCGGCCAGCGTCGTCGACTGGCTGGTTTCACCCGTGGCGCTGACGTTGCTGGCGATGGGCGTTGTGCTGATTCCCGTCATGGTCGGCTGGATGGCGCGCTGGCTGGTCGAGGGGCAGCGCCTGCTGCGGGCCGAGCGCATCGAGGCGACGATGCAAGCGGGCGAAGGCGAGCGCCGCTCCCGTTCCGTGCCGAGCCGGCGCTACAGCACGGTGCAGCTTGCGGCGATCATGCTGACGCTGATCTTCGGCGTTGTGCTCGGCACCGCGATCCTCGCCAGCGTCCTGGTTCACCAGCTCGGTTGGGCGCTGGGATTGATCGCATTTGGCGTGCTCGGCACCCTGGCCATCTTCGGCAAGACCGGGCTTCTGCACGCCCTGTGGAGGCGCCTGGACCCGCTGCGCGACCTGGCGCTAGCGGCCGGCCCGTCAACTGCCAGAACGGCCCAGTCGCGGGCAGCCTGAGCACTCCCGCGCGTCAGACCGGCGCAAGCAAGCGCACCAGCGCCTCTTGCACCCAGTCCACCACCTCGCAGAATGCCACCTCGAATACCACGTCCTCGCTGCGCAGCTTGATCTCGGCCACGCCCCTGGCGACGCCGCGGCTGCCGACGGCAATGCGGATGGGGCAGCCGATCAGATCGGCGTCCTTAAACTTCAGGCCCGCGCGCTCGTCGCGATCGTCGAGCAGAACCTCGACGCCGGCCTGCTGCAGCGCGTCGTAGAGCCCCTCGGCCGCGGCGATCACCGCGTCCTTGGCCTGAAGCCACAGCAGGTGCACCTGGTAGGGGGCGAGCGCGGCGGGCCAGATGATGCCGTCTTGGTCGTGATGTTGCTCGATGGCGGAGGCCGCGGTTCGTGCGATGCCGATGCCGTAGCAACCCATCTGCATCGGTTGCGAGTGGCCTTCGGCGTCCCGGTACTCGCAACCCATGGCCAGCGAGTACTTGTCGCCGAGTTGAAATACGTGTCCAACCTCGATGCCGCGGTGCGCTTCGAGTCCGGCCCCGCACTCGGGGCAAAGGTCGCCGTCGCGGGCGGCGCGCAGGTCGGCCCAGGCCGTGGGTTCGAAGTCGCGCCCGGGCTGCACGTGAATCAGATGGGTGTCGGCCCGGTTGGCGCCGGTGACGGCGTCTGCGACATGGCGTACCGCGTGATCGCCGAATGTCCGCACACCGCCGAGACCCACCGGCCCCGCGAAGCCGACGGGAGCGCCCGTGACTTCGCGCACCGTGGCCTCGTCGGCGGTTTCGACGGCGCTCGCTCCGAGGGCCTTTCGCAGCTTGGCTTCGGCCAACTCGTGATCGCCGCGCAAGAGGGCCGCCACCGGCTCACCGTCGGCTACATAGACCAGGGTCTTGACCATGCGCTCGGCTGGGGTGCCGAGAAAGTCCGAGACTTCGTCGATCGTGCGTCGCCCCGGCGTCTCGATCGCTTCGTAGGGTGCTCCATTGTCGGCGTTGGCGTTGGCGTTGGCGTTGGTGCTGCCGGGATCGGGGCTCTTGATGGCGCAGAGCTCGACGTTGGCCGCGTGTCCGCAATCGGCGCAGGCGAGGATGGAGTCCTCGCCGCTGTCGGCCAGCACCTGAAACTCGTGACTGAGCGAGCCGCCGATGGTGCCGGTGTCGGCCAGCACCGCCCGGAAGCGCAGGCCGCAGCGGCTGAAGATGCGATGGTAGGCCTCGTACATCACCTGATAGCTCGCGCGCGCCGCGTCGGCATCCACGTCGAAGCTGTAGGCATCCTTCATCGCGAACTCGCGCACGCGCATCACCCCGAAGCGCGGCCGCAGCTCGTCGCGAAACTTGGTCTGGATCTGAAACAGGCAAAGCGGCAGCTCGCGGTAGGAGCGCACCTCGCGGCGCACCAAATCGGTGACGACCTCTTCATGGGTGGGGCCGAAGCAAAAGGCCGTGCCCTTGCGATCCTCGAAGCGCAGCAGCTCCGGCCCAAATGCATCCCAGCGCCCCGACTGTTGCCACAGCTCGGCCGGGATCGCGCACGGCATGCGCAGCTCCTGGCCACCGGCGCGCTCCATCTCCTCGCGCACGATGCGCTCCAGCTTCTGCAGCACGCGCAGACCCAGCGGCAAGAAGTTGTAGACCCCCGCTGCCAGTCTGCGGATCATGCCCGCGCGCGCCATCAGAATGTGGGAGGCGACCACGGCATCGCCGGGCGCTTCCTTGAGGGTGGGGATCAGAGCTTTGCTTTGCCGCATGGGACGCGCCCGGAGGTACAGGGGGCACGGCCGCCCCACGCTGCAGGGCTCGGTGGCGGACCGCAGCGTGGGGTAGCGTGACCGTGGCGGGCGGCAGGCGCAAGCATTGGCACCCACCGCCCTCGAATCAGCGTCGGCCGCAGGCACTCGCCAGGTCGATCTCCACGCGTCGCGGAGGGGCGAATGCGAAGGGGCGCCGGTCGGGCTCTTCGAAGCAGAACCGTTTTGGCTGCAGGTCCACATGCAGCGAAGCTTGGTCGGCTTCAAATGGAATCCGCACAATGTATTGGTCTGCGTCCGCCGCGACGTCGGTCCATACGGTGACGTCATCGGAAGCGCCGGCTTCCATCGAGACCCCCTCCAGTTCGGAGGACTCCGAGATTCCACGGGCCTGTCCGTCGTGGCTGAAGCCGACGTCAAAGCGCACGTCGTCGCGCCCGGGTACGTTTCCGAAATCGTTTCGGTATTGCCACCGGATTTCGACCGCTGCCGCCGCGCACAGGACTTCGACCTCGGGCTCGCTGTGAAGCTGCTTGGGGATCGGACACTCGGTGATCGCGGCGATGGTGTGCTCTGCTCTGGAAAACGCGTCTCGAGCCAGGTCCAGTGGGCCGCCGTGCGGTGGCATCCACGCCCGCGTGACCTTTGGGTTGTCCTGCATCATCGTGGAAAGGTGCTTGCTGGCGACGTTGAGGTCGAGTGCGTCGCGAGCCAGGGTCTCCGAGTATTCATTGGCCAGCGCATGGCAGCCCGCGGCACAGCTGGTTTCGTGCGATGAAAGGCGCAAGCGCTCTCGGAACGGAATGTCATAGGACTCGGGGCGCTGACCGGTTCGCTGTTTGACCTGTCCGAGGGTTTCGTTGTGCACATAGGACGAACCGATCGGTCGATACTGACGTCGCAGAAGTCTTCCGTCGGCGCCGATGATTTCCTCTTCGGTATCCGCCGTGCGACCCGCCCCCAGTGCGGTCGGTAACATCGTCTTGTGCAGCGGGTCGGTGGGCCGAATGAAGCGTGCGGCCATCACCTCGTCGAGCTCGAAACCCGCAAGGTCGACGGGATAGTTACCTTGGGTCAACACCGGTCGCATGTAGCTCGGCTGAAGCCAGGGCGTGAGGACCCAGGGATCGTTGTTCGGGTGACAGGAAACGCAGGAACCCGGCATTTCACGCGGAGGCAGCCATGGCTCGAGGTCTTCACCGCTATCAGCATCGCCGCTCAGGCGCGGTAGCACCAGGGGGGATTCTGGATCTGGATTGGAGGCGAAGAAGAAGCACATTTCGCCGGTGATTTCGTTGGCACCGATCAGGCCGGCACCGATGAAACGGTCGTAGGAGGGGTTATCCCGGGCCACGCCGCGCCCGAGCGAGACCCACTGTACGTTTGGGTTGTCGGGGTTCTCGCATTGCACCAGGACCGATCCAACCGAGCAGGCGAAGTCTCCGCCGAGGCTCGGAAAATCGCAGGTGTAGCGATTGGCATCGCGGCGCTCGGCCAGCAACGCGTCGTCGTCGTGGTTGTCGTCGAATGCCAGCAGACGACCGTTGTAGAAGACGGGGATCTTGGTCAGCTTGCAGCCCGGCGTCGGCTTCGCGGGGTCAAAGCTGATTTCCGGAATCGGTCCCAGGACCGCCTCGCACTGGGCGGCGTAGGCTGCCAGATCGCCTTCGTCGTCGACTGCGGCGGGCTGACTGCTTCGATGGGATGCGCGAGCGCCTTGGTCGGACGTTTGTGCGAACTGGAGCTGTCCCTCTTCTGCACGGTTGCAGGCCGTCAAGAGGAGCAGGCAGCTGAGGAATGAACGCCGAAATATATTCGCTGGAACGATGGCTGGTGTCATGAAATTAGCTCACAGTTGAGTTTCGAGGCGACGTGACAAACGCACGCTCCCGCCGTGTTTCACGGGTAAAGCCCCAAGGACGACGAGCCCCCTCGGGAGCAACGCCCGTTGCTCACGCCTTCCTCTATGTTTTCGATCTGTCGCGATCGGTCTCGACCGACCGCCCCTCGTCGCGATTGCGTACCGCAGCCAACCTACGCCGAGTGATCGTTGGCTTTAAGAGAGAAAAGCACGCCTCGGTGCTGAGTCCAGTTGGCGCACTGACGCGTTTTGGCTATTCGCCAGCTTGCTCCTTCTGTGCCGTGGTGGGTATCGGCTGGCAAGCAAAGCAAAAACTTTGCCATCGAGAAATCGGCCCAAGTTCTTCCATGGAGGCCACGCGATGGAGGCGATTGGCCGGCAACAATGGCCTGCTTCGGTCAACAGTTGCCGCAGCAAGGCGACTCTTGCTCCCTCGAACGCCCAAAGTCGACGCTCTCGGTGGCTGGTGTCAGACCATCGCAGGCGTCTCCCGCGCCTGACCCCGGGTGCGCCATCCGACTCCGCTGCGCCGGCGTTGGCCAAGACCAGCCCCGGGCTATTGCCCCGCGAACCGCTCCGCGATCGCGGCAACCGTGATGTCGAGCTTTGGCTCCGGGCCCACGTCGCGCAGGATGGCCTGGAGCACGACCTCGGATCCCGGCGCGATCACATTGAAGTGGTCACCCCCGGCGACCTTCAGGAATTGCAGCGGAGCCGAGCCGCGGCGGTTCATCAGTTGCTGGCACGACACGGCGTTTCCCGCCGTGGCTCCCTCGATCAAGAATGTGGGCGTGCGGATTTCGTGGACGAACTCGATGGGACTGCGCAGGCGCGCCTCGAGCCCCTCGGTCGATGGCGGAAGGCAGCTGATGTCTCCGTAGTTGCGAGGATCGCTGACCGGGCCGAAGGCGAAAACCGCACGAAAATCGGCACTGCTGGCCGCGACCAGCAGTGCCATCGTGGCGCCGGTGCTGTGGCCCCCGAGATAGATGCGGTCGGGGTCCACGTCGGCGCGGCTCTTCAGGTAGGCCAGGGCGGACAGCACGTCATCCACCTCGCCGAGAAAGCATTCGTTGCGACCGGGGTTTTCGTTGGAGCCGCGCAGCGAGGGCTTCATCAGCACGAGATCGGGGTGGTGGAAGGTCATGGCGGACTGATCGTTTTCGCGTGGTCCAGGCGTCCACGATCCGATGTTCCAGTCGAACCCCCCGGCGATCCAGATGAGGGCGGGCCGATGGGTCCCTTCCACGGGCGGCGTTACGTAGGCGGCATTGGCCCCCAACGGCGCCGCGTAGTGCACCAGCTCGAATAGCTCCGGCGGTGGTCGAGGCGCAGCCCAGCGCTCGGTGTCGGAAAAGATCCGGGTCTCGAAGCCGGCCCGCAGTCGCGCGAGCTCGAAGCGGGTATCGACCGCCACGGCACGAGGTCCGGGCAGCTCCTGGCCACTGCTGTCGGCGGCCCTGGCCATGCCGCCTCCGCCGCCCCGGCGGCAGCCGTGGGACGACCAGTAGGCGCTGGCGATCAGGAGCAGCAGGCCAGCGTTGTATAGGATTGGTCGCTTCTTCATCGAAACCGGACCAGGGTAGACGCCAGCCGCGGTGAACGTCGAGATCGCGGGTTGGGGGCCCAGGTGGGCGCGCGCCCGGGCGGTCGAAGGGTGATGCCGAGCATGGTGCTGGCCCCGGAGCCTGTCGCCGGTCCCCGCAGATGGCACGCACATGCGGGTGGGCGGGCAGCAGCTCCGCCGGTGACCGGCGAGGCGATCTGACCCAGCGGTGGGTGGCAGCGGCAATTGTGGACGACTTTGCCGAGACCGAGGGTTCGGTGCCAGGCTCTCAGGGCCCCCGGCCGTTGCCGCCGTCGTTGCCGCCGTCGCTCCAAATTTCCGCCAAATGAGGCCCGATGTCGGGAAAACCCCCCCTGCGCCGGGCGCTTCCCACCCGCCCGCTGTTCGCGCGGAGCTACGATTGACACTTGGGGGGGCCTCGGCTAAGTAGCCGCCCGGCTGCGCGCCGCCGCCGCCGCCGAGCTTTACAGGTCGTCTCGGCTCGTGGCGACGCCGCGAGACGCGGCGAGTTTTTCAAGCGCGTTGGAGGATTCTCCCGATGGTTGATCAGTTGATTTTGACCGCCCCGGCCGCGGGCGTGTTGGCGTTGCTCTTCGCGTTCATCAAGGCTTCGTGGGTCAAGAAGCAGGACGCTGGCACCGACGAAATGAAGGAAATCGCCGCGGCGATTCAGGAGGGCGCCATGGCCTTCTTGGGGCGCGAGTACAAGGTGCTGTCGATTTTCGTCGTGGTCGTGGCGGCGCTGCTCGTGGTGGCCAATATGAGCGGTGAGGGGCGCAGCCCCCTGATCGCCCTTTCGTTCGTGCTCGGCGCCGTGGCCTCCGGTCTGGCGGGCTACGCCGGCATGAAGGTGGCGACCAACGCCAACGTGCGCACCACCGCCGCCGCCCGTAACAGCCTCTCGGAGGCCCTCAACGTGGCCTTTTCCGGCGGCACCGTGATGGGCATGACGGTGGTCGGCCTGGCCCTGGTGGGTCTGGGCCTGCTCTTTTTCGTCTACAAGGGCATGTTCCCGGAGCTGGGCACGACGCTGAACGTGATCACGGGCTTTTCCATGGGCGCTTCGTCGATTGCGCTCTTTGCCCGCGTGGGCGGCGGCATCTACACCAAGGCGGCCGACGTCGGCGCCGACCTGGTGGGCAAGGTCGAGAGCGGACTGCCCGAGGATGACCCCCGCAATCCGGCGGTCATCGCCGACAACGTGGGCGACAACGTGGGCGACGTGGCCGGCATGGGCGCCGACCTCTTCGAGTCCTACGTGGGCGCCATCGTCGGCGCCATGGTGCTGGGCCTTGGCTTCGAGGCCGTCAGCAGCGGTGCCAACCTCGGCCCCGTGGTCCTGCCCCTGGTGGTCGCCGCCGGCGGCATCATCAGCTCCATCATCGGCACCTTCTTCGTGCGCACCAAGGAGGGCGGCAATCCCCAGCACGCCCTGGACACGGGCGCGTTCGGCGCCGCTGGCGTGATGGCGCTGGCCACCTTCGGCATCGCCAACATGATGTGGCCCAAGGAGGGCACCGGCGACGTCACCTCCACCGACGTGGGCATCGCCACCGTCATCGGCCTGGCCACCGGCGTCGCCGTCGGCCTCATCACCGCCTATTACTGCTCCATGGAGAAGCCGCCGGTCGACAGCATCGCCGAGCAGTCCAAGACCGGCACCGCCACCAACATCATCGCCGGTCTCGGCGTCGGTATGCAGTCGACGGCCTGGCCGATCATGGTGATCGCCGCCGGTGTGGTCGGCGCCCACGCCTTTGCCGGACTCTACGGCGTGGCCATCGCCGCCCTCGGCATGCTCTCGACCACCGGCATCCAGCTGGCGGTCGACGCCTACGGCCCGGTGGCGGATAACGCCGGCGGCATCGCCGAGATGAGCCACCAGGACCCCAAGGTCCGCGAACGCACCGACAAGCTCGACGCCGTCGGCAACACCACCGCCGCCATCGGCAAGGGCTTCGCCATCGGCTCGGCCGCCATGACCGCCTTGGCCCTGTTTGCGGCCTTCCGCCAGCAGAGCGGTATCACCGGTATCGACATCGCCAAGCCCGAGGTCATGGCCGGCATGTTCGTCGGCGCCATGTTGCCCTTCCTGTTTTCATCGATGGCCATGAACGCCGTCGGCGAGGCCGCCATGGACATGATCCAGGAAGTGCGGCGTCAGTTCCGCGAGATTCCGGGCCTACTCGAAGGCAAGGCCAAGCCCGACACCGCGCGCTGCGTGGACATCTCCACCTCGGCTTCCATCAAGCGCATGATGCTGCCCGGTGCCCTTGCCGTGGTCACTCCCGTGGTGGTCGGCTTCGTGATGCGCGCTGAGGCCCTGGGCGGGCTGTTGGCCGGCGTTACCGTGTCCGGCGTCTGCATGGCCATCTTCATGTCCAACGCTGGCGGTGCCTGGGACAACGCCAAGAAGAGCTTCGAAGGCGGCGGCTACAAGATGAAGGACGGCAGCGTCCACCCGAAGGGCAGCGAGGCCCATAACGCCGCCGTCGTGGGCGACACCGTGGGCGACCCCTTCAAGGACACCGCCGGCCCCTCGCTCAACATCCTGGTCAAGCTGATGGCCGTCGTCTCGCTCGTGATCGCACCGCTGATCGCGGTCTGAGCCGGGCGTTCTCCAGCGGGTTGACCTCGCAGCCTGCCGGCGTGCTACTGCGCGCCCGGCAGGCGTGTTGCGAGTAGACCAGGGCTGCAGGCGCCGGGGCGCGCTCGATGGCGGCTCAGGCCGAGCGCGCGGCGCTCAGTTGGGGGCCGGGTAGCCGCCAAGGCCAAAAGCCGCTTGCAGGCAGGCCTGCAGCGGCTTCAGGGGGTGATTGGTGTCAGCCGCCAGCGGGCAGCTGTCGGGGGCTCAAAGCCCAATGTCGCGCAGCAGGTTGTCGGCTTCCATACCGTGCAGCGCGCCGGACTCGTAGTCCTCTTCTTCGTCGGTCCCGGTCAGCTCGCAGAGATACCGGGTCAGTGTCGTGATGTTCGAACGCGCCCGGACGGCACCGGCCTCGACCTGCTCCTCGAAAAACTCCTCGATGTCGCAGGTGAGCTGCTCCAGGGCGTCGGCGTCGAGCCGGTAGCTCGCGAAGGTTCGGTCGTCCTCGATCTCATGCGGGGAAATGCAGAGGTGGTCCGCAAGCCACTCTTGAAGCCATTCTTTGATTTCTTCTCGCGTCATAGCCCGCTCCCAAGTCGGTCCAAAAGTTCCAATTCAAGACTTATCCGGACGATCATTGATCCTGCCGGAATCCGATTTCAACATAAAAATGCAATCACACCAAACTCGAGGCATGTGGGTTTCAAACCTGAAAGTAGGTTTTCCCGTGTTGTCGTCATGCCCCGTCGCCAATCGTCAGTAACTTCCCACAAGGTATGCAAGTATTCGCAATTGAAGGGTTTTTTTAGATCCATGCGGCGCGGCTTGCAAGCGCTAAATTGGAGGTTTTCCACGTATTGTCCACGCTTGGGCCCCGCGGAGCGCATCGATCTTGCACACCGCCCATTTCCATTCCGCACGAAATCGAGCTGACTCCGCAACGGATCGGCGTGTGAGCGGCATTGATCCCAACGACCGCCATGCTGTGGAATGTCCCCCCCAACTACTTCGTAGAGCTTTTTCCCCAGAAGCTGTCCTGGCTCGGCCATGGCACCGCGTCTTTGCAGGTGGGGTCGTGGCACGAGGGCAAGCAGAGCGCCCACAGCGGTTGGCATGCGCTGGCGCTGTGCATGGGCCAGCGCACCCTGGGTGTCACGCCGCTACCCCAGTCGCCGTAGCGCGCCGCGGCGATAGAAGAGCCACAGGCAGGACAGGGCCAGCCAGAAGTTCTGCCCGCCCAGGCGGCGCCCCACGGCGCAGTCGAGGCCGCCGTCGTCTGCGATGCTGCCGCCCGCACTGCCGTCGTTCGTGGGGGCAGCGGCCTGGCTGCGCTCGGCGTTGAGTTCGGCCACCGCCGCGTCAATGCGCGCTGAAGCGCTGCTGACCAGATGTGGCTGACCGCGCTCGGGCAGCATCTCGATGCGCTCGGCATAGGGCAGGGGCCGGTCGGTGCCGGGCCAGGGTTCGAAGGGGCCCGGCTCCAGCAGCTGGCGGCCGTCGGGCAGGTGAAAGGTCGCCTTGCCCATGCAGGGAACGACGCGTTCGGCCCAGCGCTCGCGGTCCACGTCGGGCAGCTCGCTCTGCAGGTGGAAGACCGGGTCGACGGTCATCTCCTCGGGAGAGATCAGCGTCATCATGCGCGTGAGATAGGGGTGGCGTTCGAGCAGCGCCCGCGCCTGTGCGCCCGGCGTCACGATGCGGGCCTGGTAGTCCTCGGCGAAGGCTTCGGTGTCGAAGTCTGTCGCGGGGCTCGAGTCTTCGATGCACTCGGCGCAGGCGTAGAAGCGCCGCTCGTCCTGGGCCTGGGGGGCCGGCAGGTGTCGCTGTAGGAGCGGCAGCAGCAGCGGATGGGAAAAGCTGCAGGCGCCGCTGCTGCAGTCGGCCAGGCCCTGGGCTTGCAGCTCGGCGAGCACGCCCGCGGCGCCGAGCCCCGCGAAGGCCTCGGCGTTCCAGGCGTCGTCGAAGACGCGGCCCCGGTCGACGACCGCACTGTTGCCGGCGTACTCCGTTACGAAGCCGAGTCCGTCGCCGGTCTCGTCGACCGCCCGCGATACCACCGACTCGTAGTTGGTGACCAGACTCGGCCAGTGCAGTCTGAGTTGGTTGAGTTCCACGTGGCGGAAGTTGCTCGGCACCGCTCGCCCCTCTCCGAGGATCAGCACCCGTACGCGCATGTCGGTGGTGGCCGCCACAGCTGTCAGTTGAAGCGGGATGGCCGGACGCGTGCCGCGGTAGCGAAAGACCACAGGATGGATCTCTTGCACGCCGGCCCCAGGCCGCAGTCTGAGGGCCGCGAAGACCGCCCCCTGACGTACGTAGGGCTCGAGTAGCTCGGCGCTGCGCTCGGGCAGGTCGAAGGCATTTTCGTCGAGCCAGCCGACCAGCTCGTCGACGCCCGTGGGCTCGAGCAGCGTGACCTCGAAGCTGCCCACGGTGCGCCCGATGGCGTCGTCCATGCCCTCGCTCTCGGCGCTCGCCTGGCCGGCGCCGCCGGCTGTGTCCAGGTCGTCGAAGGAGCCGCCGCAGCCCTGGTCTTCGCGGGTGTCTTCGCTACCGTCGCAGTGCATCACCGTGGTGCGCAGGCCGAAGATCGGACGACTGGCTTCGAGCAGGGCGCGGAAGAGGGGCTCGGAGCCCACCGTGATCTCGGGCTCGGCCGGCAGTGGAATCAACCAGGCAAGGCGTTCGGGGTCGCCCTGGTAGCGAATCTGGACGTGGGCCTCCATGTACTCGCCGTCGGCGACGAAGAGCACGTTCTCGCCGCTCTGATCTACGGTCATTGGAGTGGGCCCGGGGGAGGCGGGACGATCACAGAACGTTCCGCCGCAGGCTCGCGTCTCGGCCGGGGCCGACAACAGGGCGACCCCGAGGGTCAAAGTTAAGATAAGCCAAGTTTTCAAGTCACACCTCGTTCGATCCAGCCCAGCCGGCCCAACCCGACCGTCTCGGCCCGAACGCTGCTTCCGGATGAGCAATGGGCGTGCCACGGGCGTTTCGCCGGGTAATTGGCGGTGTGCCCCGACGCCTACCCTGACAGACGAGTCACAGTGGCCTCGCCCGCGGTTGCGACAGAAATGTCAGGGCAAAGGCATCCGCGCGCGCCGTTCGGCGATCACCGCCACCAGCAGTGCTCGCGCTCCGGCCTGGTCGCGCCCCACCAGCAGATCGAGTTCGGACTCCAGGTCGCCGAAGGCGCTGGCGATCAGCGAGGCGCGCGAGATGGGGAAGGGGAGATGCCCGCGGTGGACCAGCCGGAGCAAGCGCAGCAGCTGCTCGGTTGGGACCGCTGAGAGACCGCGCGCCTGGAACATGGCGCGCACGCTGCCACGGGCCCGGGCCCCTTTCAATCGTTTCGCCCGTCAGGGAGCGGCGACCATGGACGCGCCGGCTCCCAGGAGTATTCTTCGCCGGCCATGGCCAAGAAACCCAAGCACGCCATCTCCCCCACGCGAGCCGAGAACTATCCCGAGTGGTACCAGCAGGTGATCAAGGCGGCCGACTTGGCCGAGTCCTCGCCGGTGCGCGGCTGCATGGTGATCAAGCCCTGGGGTTACTCCCTGTGGGAGCAGATGCAGCGGGTGCTCGACGGCAAGTTCAAGGAGACGGGCCATCAAAACGCCTATTTCCCCATCTTCATCCCCAAGAGCTTCCTGGAAAAAGAAGCCGAGCACGTGGAGGGCTTCGCCAAGGAATGCGCCGTGGTCACCCACCACCGGCTGGAGCAGGGCGAGGATGGAAAGCTGGTGCCGGCTGGCGAGCTCGATGAACCGCTGATCGTGCGCCCCACCTCCGAGACCATCATCGGCGCCATGTTCGCCAAGTGGATTGGCTCCTACCGGGACCTGCCGCTGCTCATCAATCAATGGGCCAACGTGGTGCGCTGGGAGATGCGAACCCGGCTGTTTCTGCGCACGGCGGAGTTTCTGTGGCAGGAGGGCCATACCGCCCATGCCAGCGCCGAGGAGGCCCAGGCCGAGACCCGGCAGATGCTCGAGGTCTACGCCGAGTTCGCCGAAAACACGATGGCCATGCCCGTGATCAAGGGCGAGAAGTCCGAGAGCGAACGCTTCCCGGGCGCCGTCTCCACCTTCACCATCGAGGCCATGATGCAGGACCGTAAGGCCCTGCAGGCCGGCACCTCGCACTTCCTGGGCCAGAACTTCGCGCGCGCCCAGGAGATCCGCTACCAGAGCGAGGCCGGCCAGCTGGAGTACGCCTGGACCACCAGTTGGGGCGTCTCCACGCGCCTCATCGGCGGCCTGATCATGACCCACGCCGACGACGACGGCCTGATCGTGCCGCCGCGCCTTGCGCCCACCCATGTGGTGATCATGCCGATCACCGCCCGCGCCGATGATCCCGAAGCCGTGCTGGCCCACTGCCACAAGCTGCGCGACGATCTACGCGCGCGGCGCTACGACGATCGCCGCATCGAAGTTGAGGTCGATACGCGCGATATGCGCGGCGGCGAAAAGAACTGGGGCTGGGTCAAGAAGGGCGCACCGCTTCGGCTCGAGGTCGGACCGCGCGACATCGAGGCCGGCACCGTCTTCGTCGGGCGCCGCGACAAGCCCGCCGGCGAACGCGAGAGCATCCCGCGCGACCGCTTCGTCGACGGCATCGAGGCCCAGCTCGATAGCATCCAGGACGGGTTGCTCTCCCGAGCCCGCGCCTTCCGCGACGAACACACGCGCGAAATCGACGACCGCGATGCCTTCTACGACTTCTTCACGCCCGAAAACGCCGAGCAGCCCGAGGCCCACGGTGGCTTTGCGCTCAGCCACTGGTCGGGCGATGCCGAAGTCGAAGAACGCCTCAAGGTCGACCTGGGCGTGACCCTGCGCTGCATTCCCGTCGATGGTGACGCCGAAGCGGGCACGTGTCCGTTTTCGGGCAAGCCCTCGCCGCGCCGTGTGGTCTGGGCCAAGGCCTATTGAGCGCTGTGCAGCCGCCGGGTGGCCACAGCGTCGACATCCTGCTCGGCAGCTTCAATGGCGAGGCCTTCCTCGGAGCGCAGCTGCAGTCGATCGAAGCCCAGAGCTTCTCGCAATGGCGTCTGATCGCGCGCGATGACGCCTCCAGCGATGGCACCGTCGCGTTGCTGGAGGACTTTCGCGCGCGCCATCCCGGGCGCGTGCAGCTGTTGCGCGACGACGACGGTAGGCTGGGGGCGGTGGCAAACTTCGGCCGCCTGCTGCAGCACAGCGACGCGCCCTACGCGGCCTTCTGCGATCAGGACGACGTTTGGATGGCCGACAAGCTCGCGCTAGGCCTCGAGTGCATGGGCGCCCTGGAGGCCCGGCACGGCAGCGAGCGGCCGCTGTTGGTCTTCAGCGACCTGGAAGTGGTCGACCGTCATCTGGAAACCGTGGCGGCTTCGCTTTGGTGCCGCAAGCAGCTGCGCCCCGAGCGCAGTAGGGAGCTGGGGGCGCTGCTGGTGGACAACGTCGTGACCGGCTGCACCACGCTGATGAACCATGAGTTGGTGAGGCAGGCGAGCCCGATCCCCGAGGGCGTGCTCTTCCACGATTGGTGGGTGGCGCTGGTGGCAGCGGCCCTGGGCCGCAGCGCCTGGATCGAGCGGGCGACGGTGCGTTACCGGCAGCACGGGTACAACGCGGCCGGGGCGGGTGCGCTGCACCTGCGTCGCGTGCCCGAGCTACTCTATCGGGCGGCATTCGACGCCCCTGCGGTCCGAGCGAAGATCCGCACGCAGTTCGAGCAGATGCGAGTCTTCGCCGAGCGCTACCGCGACCAGCTGGACGACGGGCAGCGGCGGCTCATCGAGCGCCTGTTGACGATCCCGGACTCGAAGCTCTTCGGCCGGGCCGTCACCTACGCCCGCTGCCGCGCGCTGCCCAATAGCCCCTTGCACGCCCTGGGCCTGGTCGTCATGTCCGGCGACGGGCGATAGCCCTCAGCTGGCCTTGGACACGCCCGCCATGTGCTCGCCGTACTTGGTGTCGATGCCCTTGATGTGGGAGGTCAGCCAGAACTTCAGAAAGTTCAGGAACTTCTCGGGCACCTCGCCGGTCTCGGCGATGGCGTCGGCGTACTCGCTGTAACTCCTGAGCAGGTTCTTGTGGATCTGCTTGTGGTTCTGGCGCCCGGGAAAGTCTACCGAGTCCATGTAGGCTTCTTCGTGGGCAAAGTGCTCCACCACGTAGCTGCCCAGGGCGTCCAGGGCGCCGCGGATGGCGTCGGCCGAGCTGCCGTGGGCGGCGTCGTAAAACGCGTTCATGCGATCGATGAGTTCCTGGTGTTCGCGGTTCATGGCATCGACGCCCACGTCGAGCTTCGGGGTCCAGTTCAAATACGGCATGGCGCCTCCTCGGGTTCTTACTTCGAAAAGGGCATCGGACGGTCGAGCACTGCGCTGGAGGGCGCCCCGTACGCCGATTGCGCTCGATCAATAGAGCAACTGGCCGTAGACCCCGAGCAGGGCCGGCAGCACCCGGCTCCAGCTGTAGTGCTCGCGGGCCCGGCGCCGGGCGGCGAGCCCCAGCCGCTGCGCGCGCCGGTCGTCGCCGAGCAGGCCGAGGGCGGCCTGGGCCAGGGCGGCCGGGTCGCCCACCGGGCTCAGCAGGCCACTTTGCCCGTGTTCCAGCAGCTCGGCCACGCCGCCGGCTGCAGTGGCCACGATGGGCAGGCCGTGGGCCATGGCTTCGAGAACGGCGAGGCCGAAGCTCTCGTAGCGGCTTGCGCTGACCAGCAGGCGCGCCTGGGACAGCTGGGCGGCGACGCTGTCGGCGCTGACCCAGCCCGCAAGCTCCACGCGCGCGCGCAGGGGGTCGGGAAGGGCGTCGAAGCGGCGGCGCCAGCGCGCCTCGGCCCGGGGATTGTCGGCCACACCGCCCAGAATCATGAAGCGCAGCTCCGGGCGCTGCCCGCCCACGCGCCCGATCCACTCGATCAGCTCGCCGGTGCCCTTCAGCTCGTCGAAGCGCGTCACGCTCACCACCGGGGCTTCGGGTAGGGGTCGCTGTTGCCAGCGCGTCAGCGGGCGCGGCTCGATGCCCAGGGGGCACAGTCGCAGCCGCCCGGCGTGCTCGGGCTCGTCGTGGGCGAGCTGCGAAAGGGCGCTTTGGGAGCTGACCACCACGCGCTCGGCCTCGGCCACGGCCCGGCGCTGGGCCGCGAGGCTCGTGGTGGGCCCCTCGAAGCCGCGTAGGCGGTTTTGGTGGCGCTGCAGCACGTGCACGCTCAGGACCCTGGGTAGCGCCCGGCCGGCCGCCAGGGCTCTTGCCAGGGGCCATAGCGTGCCGTGGTGGACGTGGATCAGGTCGGGCTCGAAGCGGGCCCCGAGCGCGTCGGCGCAGGCTTCGAGGTCATGGCCCTCGAGCCGCACCACGCGCAGGGAGCCGAGCCTCTCCTCGCGCACGATCATGGGGCGGTGCTTGCGCGGCCGAAAGCCGTCGGCCGAGAGCACCTCGACGCGGTGGCCGGCCTCGGAAAGCGCCGTCGCCAGACCGAAGACCGCGCTCGAGAGGCCGCCCTTGCCGAGCGGCGGGAAGTCGCGCGTGATGTGCAGCAGCCTCACGGCAGACCGTCGCAGGGACCGCGCGCGTCGGGCGGCAGCGCAGGGCCGGCGGCGTGCACGAACCACTCCTGCTCGCTGAGTGCCTCGACCAGGCCTGGCGCAAGAAAATGCAGCGGCTCGAGGCTGGCCAGCTGCGAGCGGTGGGCGGCGATGGCGGCGCGTTTTTGCCGAGCCACGGGGCGGATGTCGACCTTCAGCTCGGGCCGCTGCGGGGCGACGCCGAGCGCCTCGGGCGTTGCCAGCGGTACGAATTTCGGCCCCAGGTGGCGTCGCAGCGAGCGCCACACGGGCGCCAAGAGGCCGCGCGGGAAGACCGCGTGCAGGACCCGCGGCGTCGGTGTGAGCGTGTCCACGGCCTGCGACAGCAGCTGCGTGCAGGCCAGGTGGTCGGCGTGGCCGTAGGCGCCGTCGGGGCCGAGCGTGAGCACGACGTCGGGCGCGAGTCGCTCGAGCGCGTCGCGCAGCTGTGCGACCGCCGCGGACGCCGGTAGCTGCGCCACGCCGCCGTCGGGCCAGCCGACAAAGCGCGGTGGCTCGACGCCCAGGATCTCGCAGGCGGCCTGCAGCTCAGCCTCTCGCCGTGCGCCGTCGCCTCCGGCCTCGCCGCGGGTGGCGCTCAGCACCCGTACCCGCAGTCCGGCCCGGGCGCACAGGGCCAGCGTGCCGCCGGCGGCGTAGGACTCGTCGTCGGGGTGGGCGAAGAAGGCCAGGAGCGAGGGCGCGGCGCTCGTTGCCATCAGTGCAGGGCCGCCCGCAGCGGCAGTTCGGCGGTGATGGCGGCCTCGGCGACGAGCAGTTCATCGAGCCGCGGCTCCAGCTGCTCGGCGGCGAAGAGCTCGCGTGCGATGCGCAGGTAGGTGGCCCGGTGGCGAGCCTCGGAGCCGGCCAGTTCCCGGTAGAGCCCCGCCAGCTCCGCGTCGTCGGGCGCGCCGAAAACCTCGGCGCGCTGCTGGAGCGCGTCGGCCACCAAAGCAAAGCGCTCGTAGCCACGGGCCTCGATGAGCGCGAAGATCAGCAGCCGGTCCATCAGCTGCGCCCCCATGCGCCCCTTGCGCTCCAGCCGCCGCATGGCGCCCGCGTAGGGGTCGGGCAGGTCCTGACCCAGCCCATGCCCGCGCTCCCTGAGCACCCGGTAGATGCGCTCGAAGTGGTCCAGCTCCTCGCGCGCGATTTCGATCGAGGCGTCCACCAGGCTCGGATGCTCCGGGTATTGGGCGGCGAGCGTCAGCGCCGCGTGGCAGACCTTGCGCTCGTTGGCCGCGTGGTCCTGCAGGAAGGCCACGAAGTCGGCCATGACGGTCTCCAGCCAGCTCGGCGGTGTCGCCCAGCGCAGTTTCAGTGGGGCCTGCATCGCTCAGAACCACTGGCCGTGGGACCAGTCCGTGACCCGGCCATCGGCCGCCAACGGCGCGTCCGGTGCGCGGTCCGTTTCCCGGCTCGCATCGCTCACCCACGCCGTCTTCCAGTCCGGCTTACCCATCGCACTAGCCTTTGTTTTTAGTGATTTGGAGCGTTCTAATGCACGCGCTTGACTGCCGCTTCAGCGCGGACTATGGACCGCATCATGAATGAAATTCAAACCCTGAGCGCCGAGGAGCTCCGCAACCAGGCCCGGGCCAAGATGCCCGCGGCCATGGCCACCGGCATGGGCATGGCGATCTGGGCAGAGCTGATGCCCGACGCCCCCGCCGTCGTCTCCGAGCAGGGCACGCTCAGCTTCGCGCAGCTCAACGCGCGCGCCAACCAGGTGGTCGGCGCCCTGCGCGCCCGCGGGGTGCAGGCTGGCGACTCCATCGCCCTGATGTGCAGCAACCGCCCCGAGTTCGTCGAGGTCTACACCGCGACGCGCCGCGCGGGCCTGCGCGTCACGCCCATCAACTGGCACCTGACGGCCGAGGAAGCCGGCTACATCGTCGACGACTGCGACGCCAAGGCCTTCGTCGTCGAAGCGCGCTTTGCCGAGGCCGCAGCCGAGGCCGTCGAGGGCGCCCCCAGGGCCAGCGTGCGGCTGGCCATCGCCGGCGCAATCGAGGGCTTCGAGGACTACGAAGCGGCGCTCGCGGCCGAAGACGGCAGCGACATCGAGGACCCTTCCCCGGGGGGCAACATGCTCTACACCTCGGGCACCACCGGTCGTCCCAAGGGCGTCAATCGCCCCGCCGGTCGCGGTGGCGCTGGCGGCGGCGCGCCCGGTGGGGGCATGGGTGGCGGCATGATGGCCGGTGCCGGCGCTTCCCAGATGAGCCTGATGCGCGGCTACAAGGCCGGCGAGAGCATGCACCTGTGCACCGGTCCGCTCTACCACGCGGCCCCGCTGGCGTTTTCCCTGGGTATCCCCCACATGTTTGGCGCCGGCGTGGTGCTGATGGACGGCTGGGACGCCGAGGACTCGCTGCGTTTGATCAGCGAGCACCGCGTCACCCACACCCACATGGTTCCGACCATGTTCCACCGCATGATCTCGCTGCCCGACGAGGTGCGCGCCCGCTACGACGTCTCGAGCCTGGTCTCGGTGCTGCACGGCGCCGCACCCTGCCCGGTGCCGGTCAAGCAGCGCCTGATCGAGTGGTTTGGCCCCATCGTCACCGAGTACTACGCGGCCACCGAGGGCGTCGGCTCCATCGTCGACTCCGAAACCTGGCTCAAGAAACCAGGCACCGTCGGCAAGCCCGCCGGCGAGGATCACATCCGCATTCTCGACGACGACGGCAACGCACTGCCCGCGGGGCAAGCCGGTCTCGTGTACATCAAGGCGCCGGCCCAGGGTCGCTTCGAGTACTACAAGGACCAGGGCAAGACCGACGGCGCCTACCACGGCGACCACTTCACCCTCGGTGATGTGGGCTACCTGGATGAAGACGGCTATCTCTTCCTGACCGATCGCAGCGCCAATCTCATCATCAGCGGCGGCGTCAACATCTACCCGGCCGAGGTCGAGGCCGTATTGCTCACCCATCCGGCCGTCGGCGACGCCGCTGTCATCGGCGTGCCCAACGACGAGTGGGGCGAAGAGGTCAAGGCCGTGCTCGAGCTGCAGGGCGACCACGCGCCCTCGCCCGAGCTGCAAGAGCAGCTCATCGCCCACTGCCGCGAGCACCTGGCCAAGTACAAGTGCCCGCGCAGCGTCGACTTCGTCGACAGCCTGCCGCGCCACGACAACGGCAAGCTCTACAAGCAGGCCCTGCGCGAGCAGTACCGCGCCGCGGCCGAGGTCTAGTTCCCCCGAATCGAAAACAAAAACCAAAGACGCCCAGTCAAGGAGGGCCGATGCCCAGGGAATTCAAACGCTTCGCACCGACGCCGTCGCCCGAGACCCAACACTACTGGGATGGCTGCAAGGAAGGGGAACTCAGGCTGCAGCGTTGCGACCAGTGTGAGCACACCTATTTCCCCCCGCGTCCTTTTTGCCCCAAGTGCGCCAGCCGCGAGGTCAGCATCTACAAGGCCAGCGGCAAGGCCACGCTCTGGAGCTACGTGATCCACCACCGGCCGATGCCGGGCTTCAAGCCCCCCTACGCCATCGCCGTGGTACAGCTGCAAGAGGGGCCGCGCATGATGACCAACATCGTCGAATGCGAGCAGACGCCGGAGGCGCTGCAGCTGGACATGCCGCTCGAGGTTCGCTTCGAGTCGGTGAGCGACGACATCAACCTGCCGGTCTTCGCGCCGGCCCAGAAGTGAGGGAGGCGCTGCCATGAAACCCAAAAGCGTAGCCATCGTCGGCGCTGCCGAGACCACCGAGCTCGGCAAAATCCCCAACCTCTCCCAGACGCAGCTGCACTGCGACGCCGCCCTCAACACCATGAAGGACGCGGGCCTGGGCCCGGGTGACATCGACGGCATCGCCACCGCCGGCGAGTCGCCCACCAACCTGGCGATGCTGCTAGGCATCACCCCCACCTGGGTCGACGGCACCAGTGTCGGCGGCTGTTCCTTCATGCTGCACGTGCGCCACGCCGCCGCGGCCATCAACGAAGGCCTGTGCAACACCGTCCTTATCACCCACGGTGAGAGCGGCAAGTCCCGCGTCGGTCGCGGAGGCGGCATGCGCGGCGGTGGCGGCGGCTCCAGCCTGCCGGCCCAATTCGAGATGCCCTACGGTCCGGCGGGCCCGCCCACGCTCTTCACCATCCCCGTGCTGCGCTACATGAAGACCTACGGCATCACCGAGCAGCAGCTGGCCATGGTGTCGGTGATCCAGCGCGAGTGGGCCGCCAAGAACCCGCGCGCCAGCTACCGCGACCCGATCACGGTCGACGACGTGCTCGGCTCGAACATGATCGCCTATCCCTTCCGCAAGCTGATGTGTTGTCTGGTCACCGACGGCGGCGGGGCGCTGATCCTCACGCGCGCCGACCGCGCCAAGGACTTCCCGCACAAGCCGGTCTACATCATGGGCACCGGCGAGAGCGTGGAGACGCCCATGGTCAGCCAGATGGAAGACTTCACCAGCAGCAAGGCCTTCCGCGTCTCCGGCAAGAAGGCCTTCGACGAGGCGGGCATCAGCCACGGCGATGTCGACCACCTGATGATCTACGACGCCTTCGCCCACCTGCCGCTCTACGGCCTGGAAGACCTGGGCTTCTGCAAGCCCGGCGAGGCCGCCGGCTTCATCGGCGACAGGAACACCGCCATCGGCGGCAAGCTGCCGCTGAACACCAACGGAGGCGGCCTGAGCTACATGCACTCGGGCATGTACGGCATGTACGCGCTGCAGGAGAGCGTGCGCCAGATGCGCGGCATCGCCCCGGCCCAGGTGCCCGACGCCAAGATCTCGATCGCCCACGGCGTCGGCGGCATGTTCGCCGCCAGCGGCACCGTGATCATGACCAACGAAGCCTGACCGCAGGTTCAAGTATCGGCGCTGTTTCGGACGCCCGGGTCTGCGCAAACGCGGATCCGGGCGTTCGTGCGCGCGCCCCCTGCGCCGGCCCCCACACTGTGGTAGCCTGCCGGCGTCGGCCCTGGGCCGAGCGCGGGCTCGTGGTTGGAGCCCGCAACGCAGGAGGCCCCCCGTGGTTCCGATCGTCGTGTTTTTCTTTGGCCATTGGTTTCTCTGCGTCTTCTGTCAGACGTTTTTCCTGCACCGCTACGGCGCCCACACCATGTTCACCATGAGCAAGGGCTGGGAGCGCTTCTTCCACCTGCTGACCTTCCTCAGCCAGGGCAGCAGTTATTTGAACCCGCGTGCCTACGCGATCCTGCACCGCGAGCACCACGCCTACAGCGATACGCCCAAGGATCCCCACTCGCCGCACCAGTACCCGAACGTCGTGCGGATGATGGCGCAGACCTTGGAGCGCTACCAGGGCCACAGCCACCGCCGCATCGAGGCCGAGGCGCGCTTCGACACGGGCGCGCCCGAGTGGCCCCTGATCGACAAGATCGGCCGCAGCTGGCCCAGCCACATCGCCTTCGCCGCGCTCTACGTCGCGTTCTACTACCACTTCGCCCCCCACTGGGGCTTCTACGCGCTGGTGCCCATTCACTTCATGATGGGCCCGATCCACGGCGCCATCGTCAACTGGTGCGGCCACAAATACGGCTACCGGAACTTCGACACCACCGCCGATGACAAGTCCAAGAACACGCTGATCTTCGACTTTCTGACCATGGGCGAACTCTTCCAGAACAATCACCACAAGTTCGGCATGAGCCCCAATTTCGCCGCGCGCTGGTTCGAGCTGGACCCCACCTATCCGATCATCAAGGTGCTGTCGTGGCTGCGCATCATCGACCTGGGGCCCTCGCCCCAGTGGGCGCGCTACCCGGTCACCGGGGCCGCCTGAGGTCCAAGGCCGGCGCGATCATGGGCTGATTGTGGACTCGGGAGGCGGTCCCCCCCTCGAATTCCGAGCCACGCAGACGTAGGTACCAGAACGACCGATGGATTTCGGGGTCAATCAAGCGATCGTCGAAGAGCTGTACCAGCGCTACCGGGACAACCCGCTCGCGGTGGCCGAGAGCTGGCGCCGGTACTTTGACGCCATGCCGGTGGCCGCGCGTGACGCCCTATTGGGCGCGCAGCCGCCGCGCCGGCCCACCGTGGAGGAGACGCTGGTGGGAATGCCCGCGCCCGCTGCGGCGCCGCCAGTTGGGGTTCCGCGCGCTGTGGCATCGGTTGCCGTGCCGCCGCCTGCTGCCGTGCCTGCTGCCGCCGTCCCCGGGCGTCCGCAGCCCCCCGCAACACGCATCGAAGTCCGGGGCAACGGCGCTGGCCTGGCCCCGCCGGCGCCCAGCCTGGGGGGCGGCTTGGATGGCGGCTTGGGTGGCGGCTTGGGGGGCAACGGCGCGCGGCCCTCGAGCATCAACGACTTCCTGGCGACCGCCAGTGGCCGCTTCTCGACCCCGCCGAGTGCGGACATCTGGAACGAATACCAGGAGCGCGTCACCGCCCTGGTCCAGGGCTATCGTATGCGCGGCCACCGCTTCGCCGCCATCGATCCCCTGGGCCTGCGCCGCGCCGATCCGGCCGAGCTGTCGCTGGAGCGCTTTGGTCTGGCGGACGTAGATCCCGACACCCTCTTCGCCACCGGCAACCTGGCCGGTCCGCCGAAGCTGCCGCTCAAGGAGATCGTGCGGCGGCTGAAGGAAACCTACACGCGCAGCATCGGCGTCGAGTACAGAAACCTGGAGGAGCCCGAGATCCGGAGCTGGTTGCAGGAGCAGATGGAGCCCACCTGCAATCGCGTGGAGATGAACCACGACCAGCAGGTGCGCATTCTCTCCAAGTTGATCGACGCCGAACTCTTCGAGCAATTCCTGCATACCAAGTATGTCGGCGCCAAGCGTTTCTCCCTGGAGGGCACCGAGAGCGTGATCCCGCTGCTCGAGCTGGTGGTGAATGCCGCCGGTCGTCACGGCATCGAGGAGCTGGTCATCGGCATGGCCCACCGCGGCCGGCTCAACGTGCTGGCCAACGTGATGGAAAAGAGCCTCGAGGAGATCTTCGCGGCCTTCGAAGACGACAACCCCGAAGCCCTGCTCGGGCGTGGCGACGTCAAGTACCATCTGGGTTATTCGTCGGACCGCGTCACGCCCTCGGGCAACTCCGTGCACCTGACGCTTTCCTTCAACCCGAGCCACCTGGAGTTCGTCAACCCGGTGGTCGAAGGGCGCGTGCGGGCCAAGCAGGATCGGCGTGGCGACCGCGAGCGGCGCGCCGTCTTGCCGATTCTGATCCACGGCGACGCGGCCGTGATCGGCCAGGGCATCGTGCAGGAGACCATCAACCTCAGCGCCCTGCGTGGCTACAGCACCGGCGGCACCGTGCATGTGGTGGTCAATAACCAAATTGGGTTTACCACCGTCTGGCAGGACTCGCGCTCCACGCGCTACTGCACCGACATCTTCCGCATGCTTCGCTGCCCCATCTTCCACGTCAACGGTGAGGATCCGGAGGCGGTGGCGCAGGTGGTGAAGCTGGCCATGGAATACCGCCAGCGCTATGGGCGCGACGTGGTCATCGACCTCTACGGCTACCGCCGCTACGGCCACAACGAGGCCGACGAGCCGCGCTTCACCCAGCCGGTGATGTACGCGGCCATCGATCAGAAGACGAGCGTGCGGGAGGTTTACGTCCAGCGCTTGATCGAGCTGGGCGCCTTCACCGAGGAGCAAGCGAGGCAGCTCGAAAAGGTGCGGCGCGAGCGGTTGGACCAGGCCCTGGAGCAAACGCGGGAAAAGCGCCTGCCGCCGCCGAACTACGCCATGCAGGGGCTGTGGGCCGGCTACCGTGGTGGCCGCGACGCCGACACCGAGCAAGCGTCCACGGCCGTGTCGCTCGAGCGCCTGAAGTTTCTGCTCACGCGCGCCACCAGCGTGCCGGAAGACTTCTCGGTCCATCCCAAGCTCGAACGCCTGCTCGAGATGCGGCGCGACATGCGCGACGGCCGGCGACCGCTCGACTGGGGCACCGCCGAAACCCTGGCCTACGCGAGCCTGGTCACCGACGGCGTTTCGGTGCGCCTGAGTGGCCAGGACGCCCGGCGCGGCACCTTCAGCCACCGCCATGCCGTACTCCACGACCACGAGACCGGCCGGCTCTACACCCCGCTGTCGTATCTCACCGAAGACCAAGCGCGCTTCGAGGTCTGGGACAGTCCGCTGTCGGAGGCGGGCGTGCTCGGCTTCGAATACGGCTACAGCCTCGACTCGCCCGATGGCTTGACCATCTGGGAGGCGCAATTTGGCGACTTCGCCAACGGCGCCCAGGTGATCATTGACCAGTTTTTGTCGAGCTCCGAAGACAAGTGGTACCGGCTGAGCGGCCTGTGCCTGCTATTGCCCCATGGCTTTGAGGGCCAGGGGCCCGAGCATTCCAGCGCGCGCCTCGAGCGCTGGCTCAACCTCTGCGCCGAGGACAACATGCAGGTCCTCAACCTCACCACCGGCGCCCAGCTCTTCCATGCCTTGAGGCGCCAGGTGCTGCGCCCCTACAGGAAGCCCCTGATCATCATGTCGCCCAAGAGCCTCCTGCGCTCGCCGGCTGCCGCGGTGCGGCTCGAAGACCTGGCCGAGGGCACCTTCGAGCGCATCATCGGCGACGTCGAAGTGGCCTCGGGCCGGGTCGACCCCTCCGCCGTCACGCGCGTTCTTCTGTGCTCGGGCAAGCTCTACTACGAGCTGGCCGCGGCCCGTGCCGAGCTCGGCCGCTTCGACGTGGCCATCCTGCGCATCGAGCAGCTCTACCCGCTCGACTCCGGGCTGCTGGCCGAAGTCCTCGCGCCCTATCCCCAGGGTTGTCCGCTGGTATGGGTCCAGGAAGAGCCGTGGAATATGGGCGCCTGGTACATGATGCGCGCCCGGCTCCCCGAGCTACTGACCGAGCGCCACCCCCTTCGCTGCATCGCCCGCCCCGAAAGCGCCAGCCCGGCCACCGGCTCCCACGCGGCCCACAAGATCGAACAGGCCCGCCTGCTGGAAAGCGCTTTCGACTGAGGTCGGACGAGCGCCAGGCATCTGAGGGCGCGGCCCTGGACCAACTCCGGGCCGCGCGCGTGCCAATATTCTGCCCGCGCCGCCACCGCCTTCGAGCGTCGAGCTGGACGCCCGGGCCCCAAGCGCCATGAGGCGCCGATCCTTGCGCGCTGAGACATCGTGGAAGCTGTCAGGTTGCGAAAGGCTCTCCGGGCCCACCACCTCCCCCTTGCACTGGTCGCATGGTCGCCGCAAAGATCGGGGGCGCGGTCGGATCTCCACACCCGACACGCCCAGCCACCTTGGAATCGCAGCCCGGCGAAGAGAATCACAACGAGCCAGAGGCCGCCGAACTGCGCGCGGCGCTCGACCGCATCGTCGCCGAGAGCGTAGGGCCAGTCGCCAGTTGGGGGGCTGGACTCTACCTGCTCTTCGCGGTCGGACACCATCTGGTCCTGCCAGAGGCGCTGCGGTCCGTCATCGCACCGATCGCGCTCGCGACTTCGCTGTACTGCGTTCTGCTGCGCCTGTGGGTGGCAAAGCGAGGCATCGCGCCGGCCTCCGGACACGCGGTGATGGGCTCGCTTCTGGCGCTGGCGCTCTTCAATAGCGCGCTGCATCTGCAGCTCCAGGGCGCACCAGAGCAGACCACTAACCTCATCGTGGTCATGGTTGCGGTGAGCCTACTGCTGCTGTCCTACCGCTGGTTTGCCGGGGTGGCGGTGGCGGTTTGGGGTAGCTGGCTGTCGATCGCAGCGCTCGCGCCGCCCTGGTCCCAGTGGTCGCACTTCGGATTCGCTCTGCTCAGCGCGACCGTCTTGGGTGCCGTCGTCCTTGCGGCACGGATTCGCGGTTACCTGCGCCTCGAGCGCACGCGCGGGGAGGCCGAGCGAGCCAACGCCCGCAGCCAGCGCTCGCTGCGACTGGCGGAGGCCGAACTCCAGCGGCGCAAGCAGGTGGAGGACGAGCTGAGGCGGGCCCGCGATGGGCTGGAGCAGCGGGTGCTCGAGCGAACCACGGAGCTACAGGCCGAAATCGAAGAGCGAAAGCGCACCGAACATGAACTCCGCAAGAGCGAGGAGGCTCTGCAACACGCGCGGCGCTTGGAGTCCCTAGGGCGTCTCGTCGGCGGCATCGCCCACGAGTTCAACAACCTGCTGTCGGTGATCGGCGCCCACACGGCAGTGATCTTGGAGGAATACGATGACCCGGAGTTAGCAGAAGACCTGGGTCAGGTGCAGCACGCGGTCAAGCGCGCGTCAGAGTTAACATCGAGCTTGCTGGCGTTCGGGCGCCGCCAGGTGCTGTCGCCGCGTAGCGTGCGGCTGGCAGAAGTCGCTGAACACACAGCCCGGATGATGTCGCCTGTCGTTGGCCGAACGATACACCTGCGCACCGAACTCGACGACGGCGCCCCGCCGGTCTGGGCTGACCCCGGCCAGATCGAGCAGATCATCGTCAACCTCGTCATGAATGCCCGTGACGCGATGCCCGATGGCGGTGAGCTGACAATACGGACGGGTACGGCGACGCTGGACCCCGACTCCAACCGGTCCATGCACGGCCTTCGGGCGGGCCGCTACGGCGTATTGAGCGTCTGCGACACTGGCGCCGGCATGGACCCTGAGACCGCGGAACGCATCTTCGAGCCCTTCTTCACGACCAAGGGCAGCGGTCAAGGAACAGGCCTTGGTCTTTCGACCGTCTACGGCATCGCAAACCAGAGCGGCGGCGGTGTCCTGATGCACACCCGGCCGGGTGTCGGCACGACATTTTGCGTCTACTTGCCCCACGACCCACAGCCGACAGTCGCGTCGCAGCGCGCAGACCCGACGGCATCAGCCACCTGAGTGCGCGGCCGGCCACACGGCCTCAGTCGAGACCCGGAAGGAAGCTGTAGGGGGCGAACCCGTAGGTGCCGGAGTGCAACGGTGTCACCGCGGCGGGCTGGGCCAACCCAGGCAGGAGATCAGAGCGGTCCCCGGTTTGAACGCGTCGAATTTTGTCGTGCCCGGCCTGAGAAGGGAGGCATTGCCCCGTCGACGTTGAACCAATAGCCTATGCACCCACAAATCGCGGGGTACCCGATGGCAGCCGAACTCCTCTTTTCGATGTCCAACCCACACTCGACGTGCACGGCCGCGTCCCTCACCTGGTGTCATATGATGCTTTCCGGTGTAACGACGCCGAAGGCCGAGCACTTCCTTCCACAGAACGAAACCCTTCAGCGCCACATGCACACGGTTGGTATCGGAAGCCTGGACTTCGATCCGAGCACGCAGGTGGCCCTGATGCAGTTCGAAATCGTGGCACAGCAGAGCGCGGGCGCGATCACATCCCACGAGATCGCCGCGGCATTCAAAGCGAACGCTCCCTACCTGGGTATTTTCTGGAACTCCTTCCATACCATGGCCTACCGCTACAACCACGTCGACAAGCGCTACTTTGACAACAACTACGGCTTGTGGAAAGCGAAGACGACCAAGGATATCGTCGCTCAAATGGAAAAGATTCGCGCAGACCATTACGGAAGTGAATCCTGGAAGGGCTACGTGGTACTGAAGTTTGGGAAACGACTGCGCCTGGTTTGAAGACAAAGGTGCGCTCTCTGCGAGCCGGGGGCGGATCTCTTGTTTTCGGGCGTTTGGCTTCCGATTCGTGCGGGCCATCACAGATTTGCGACCTCGAACGGAGGGCCCAAACCGCCGCTCCGCTTGAGGCGGTCAACCCGACCATGCGCGCGAGCGTGTCGCGGTAGCTCTAGACCCTAAGCAAGCGCATGTTGCAGGCGATCTCCACAAAGCTCTTGCGTTCAGGCGCTCGCGAAAATGCTCAACGCACCTCCGGGTGCGCCTGCGCTTTTCGCAAACCCCTGATTCACAACATCTTTGCGCAGCTCATCCTCCACACGCGCTTGTTCTGGGTCTAGATGTGCTCGGCGGGAGTGCTGAGCCGATGATCGGGGTCGATACGATGCCAGATGCAAGGACGGCCTCCGCGGGAATACTCCGTGTATTTCAAGGGGACCGGACGCCGCAGCTGGCACCGTAGCGGTCCCGAGAGCGGATCATGACTCCCGCCGAGCACATCTAGGTGTGCTCGGCGGGAGTGCTGAGCCGATGATCGGGGTCGATACGATGCCAGATGCAAGGACGGCCTCCGCGGGAATACTCCGTGTATTTCAAGGGGACCGGACGCCGCAGCTGGCACCGTAGCGGTCCCGAGAGCGGATCATGACTCCCGCCGAGCACATCTAGGTGGCTGGTGTCAGGCGATCGCGCGTGCCCGCTGGGCGGCGCGACCCCGTGTGCGCCATCCGAGTCCGCTGCGAAAATGACGCTGTATTTCGCCTCTCAGACGGGCACACACGGCCGCTTCCAGCGCCGCCTCGACTTCGCCGGCGCGTAGCGGCACCTCCGCGTGCGCGATGAGCGGCTAATCCAGGCCGTCGAGGACAGCGGCCCAATAGCTCTGGCGCTCCAGTGCGACCTCGATCAGCTCACGGCCCTTGCGTAGCCGACCACTGCGAGCGAGCGCCGTACCCAGGCGTGCCGCGATGGCGGGTTCGTGCACGTTTGCCAAAAGAACACTTCAGAAAGAAAGAATTCGGCAGAGACTCCAGGTGTTTGTGTTGTTTTGGGCGTAAAACTTCAGTCTAGAATGCATGTGTGCAACGAGCACACGTGCTGCCGCGCCGACTCCTAGCCATGGTTTTCGTTTCGGGAGCCAGCGGACTGATCCACGAGGTGCTCTGGGTGCGTGCCCTGGGTCTGCATTTCGGCACCACCGTGGTGGCGGTGAGCACCGTGCTGGCAGCCTTCATGGGCGGCATGGCCGTGGGGAGCTTGGTCTTCGGGGCACTCGCTGACCGCAGCCGGCGGCCATTTCGCCTGTACCGCAATATCGAGGTCGGCATTGGATTTTCTGCCAGCGCCGTGTCGCTGCTGGTGTTGCGGGCTGACAGTTTCCTGACTGCGCTGGCCCAGTTTTCGGAGGCCGCGGGGCCGGCGGCTGATATCGTGCGGCTTACGATCTTCTCGTCGTTGATCCTGGTACCGAGCACCTTGATCGGCGGCACCCTGGTCGTGCTCTCTCGTGGGGTCATGAGCGACGGGCGCTCGGGGCGCGTGGTGGGTACGCTCTACGCAGCCAACACCGCCGGTGCAGTGCTCGGAGCGCTTGCGCCGGATCTCGTGTTTATCCCTCAGTTGGGATTGACGCGTACGGCACTCTTGGCCGGTTCCGGCAATCTCGCGGTCGCCCTAGCCGCGATGACTTTCGACCGCGGAGCTGTCGCGACGGTCGAGGAGACGACGGTGGACCGGCCGCCCGAAAGCAGCCCTTCGCTGGTCCTCTATGGCGCAAGCGGTCTCTGCGCGATGGGCATCGAGGTCCTCTGGAGTCGCACATTGATACACTGGTCGGCGGCAAGCGCCAGGAGCTTCGCTGTGCTGCTGGCGGTCTTCCTTCTCGCCATAGCACTTGGCTCGTGGGCAAGTCGGCGAATCGCTGATCGGGTGGTTGAGCCCATGCACTGGGGTGCGGCTGCCGTGGCTCTCACGGGACCGGCCATGCTGTTGCCCATCGCCCTGGCTCCGGCCTGGCGCGATACGCAGCGCGCGTGGCTGCCGCTGCCGCCGGATCTGCGGACCTCGTTCGGGTTCAACCTGTCGAACGCAGCAATGCACGCCGTCTACCTGGAGCTTCCAGCCTGCCTGTTGATGGGCGCGGCATTGCCCTTTCTCGCTTCCGCGTCGGTCCGCACCAAAGGGGCCGGTAGGCAGACCGCGCGCCTCTACGCTGTCAATACGTTCGCGGGCGTGATGGGCTCACTTGTCGTGGGATTTCTATGGCTGCCGAGGCTGGGTGAACTCAACAGCTTCCTGGCGGTGGCGCTCTTGTCGAGCCTGAGCGCAGCGGCGGTCGCGCTCACCCTGCCGAACTCGCCACTCAAGTACATCTCACTCGGTTGCCTGCCCGCCACATTGCTGGCGGCCCTGATCGTTCCCTTCGACCATCTTCATCGTGCCCATTTTCGAGGCGACGGACATGTACTTAAGCTAGTAGAAGGTACCACGACGACTGCCGGCGTCGCGCAACACTACGAGTTTGGGGCTCCTGCGCATCGCGAGCTCGTTACTCCAGGTGTTTCCATGAGCGATACGAGTTTCGGGGCGCGGCGCTACATGTCGTTGATGGGCCACCTGGGAGTTTTTTTTAGTGATCGACCACGGCGTTCTTTGTTGATCTGCTATGGCGTGGGTAACACCGCCCAGGCGTTGCTGTCGCATCCAAAGATGCAGCTGGACGTGGTGGACATCTCTGAGGAGGTGCTGTCGCTGAGCTCGGCCTTTCAAACGCGCGATCCGCTACGCGATCCGCGCAGTCGTATCTTCGTCGACGACGGCCGGCATCACCTGCTCGTCCGCGATATTGAGTATGACGTGATTACGTCCGAGCCGCCTCCGCCATACCACGCGGGTGTGGTTAACCTCTACTCGCGAGAGTTCTATCGCATCGCACGCAGCCGACTTCGCAGGGGCGGCGTGATCACCCAGTGGCTGCCGGTCTTTCAGCTTTCGCACGACGACATCAGAACGGCGGTGGCTGCGTTCGTCGCGGAGTTCCCCCACACCGGACTGTTCTACGGGCATGGCCACCAATGGGTCTTGGTGGGCTCCGAAGCGCCGCTCAGAGTACGACATCGGCAATGGTTGCAGCGGCTGGAACAACCTTCGGTCGCCGCGAATCTGAGGGCTATCGGCATCGAAAGTGTCGAGGGCCTGTACGCGACCTGGCTATGGACAGATGCCGAGCTGCGTGCCCTGGCGCGCGAGGCTCCGGCGCTGAGCGACGACCTGCCGTCGATCCAGTACCCGCGACAGAGCGTGCGTGTCTATCCGAACCTGCCGCGTGTGCGCCCGACACAGCCGCGCGTTCTGGCCGCGATGCAGGAGTCCCCTTCCCCGGTGCTGCGCGAGCGAATCGAACGAGCGACCGCCACGCTCGACGGAGTTTTCGAAATGCTCGACCAGAGAGGCAAGCATCCCGTCGAGTTGCTCGACTTGCAATTTACCTGGCGGCTGGCGGGGTTGTGGTCAAAGGAGTTCGGGCGTGAGGCGGTGTTCGGGCTGGCAGCGCTCGATGGCGAGACGGCAGGGCGAGCACAGCGGCTGCTCACCCTGCATCCGGCAACGCATGCGTTGCTCGGGCAGGATCCTGCACGGACCCTCGATGCAGCTCACGGACGGGCGCGCGACGAGCTCGAGCTCGCTACACTTACCCTCGCCAAACGCGCCACCCTGATGGGCAATCCTCGCGCGACTATCGATCTGCTCGACGGGTTACGCCCCTCTGAGCACCGAGCTGCCGTGTACCATCTGTGGCGAGGTCTGGCTGCCCGTAGTGTGGGCGACCCGGTTGAAGCAACCAAATCGCTGAAGCTCGCGGTCCGTTTCAGCCACAGCACCGAGTTTCAGCGGCGACTGTCGGCCCTAATGCGGGGGTTCGAGCGCGACTCCGGCTTTTGATGCGAGGCAGCCGGACCAGCGGCGCTCCTGTGGGCGTGAGGCCGTCGATTGCTCGCCGACTTTTACCCAGAACTACCGGCACAGGTGACTAGTGAGTGAGCACCAATAGATATCATTTGGGTGTGGGTGCGGGTCTTTTCGTGCGACGCTTTTTGGGTCTCGCGACGTGTCGAGCGCTGAAGGGAGCGAGTTTCGGGCAGACAGCGTGACCGATGCCTGCAGCGTCTCCGCAGATATCTTCCTCGACCTAGTGCAGACGGCCAAGATTAGCCCCCCGATCAGACGCAGATTTTACCGGCCTGAGGCCCCTACGAACCTGAAATCATTGAGGGTTTCCCCTGCACAAGAGGATCTACAACCAAGTCGAACTTGGAGTGGTGCGATCAATGCCTGAGGCATCTGCCAGGACACTGCCATCGCTGCGTCAACGGTTTGCTCCGGCGCCCGGGCCGGCAGCCCGTTCAATCGATCGAGCGATCGCGATGTTCTACGGAGGCGGCATCTACCAGCCGGTAGACCTCGCCCTCGCGGAAGATCTGCACCAGCTCTCCATCGAGGTGACCGTCCTCGACCTCGAAGCCTAAAATATCAAGGGCGCGCTCGAGGCCCAGCGCTTTTTTGTATGGCCGGTCTGAGGCCGTAAGGGCGTCGAAGATGTCGGCGATGGTCATGATCTTCGTTTCTAGCGGGATCTGCTCGGCCTCGATGCCGCGCGGGTAACCGCTGCCGTCGAGCTTTTCGTGGTGGGCACGGGCGAGGTCAGGGATGCGGCGCATGGTGCGGCCCCAGGGGATCTTGGAGAGAAAGTCGTAGGTATGCGCGACGTGGGAGCGGATTTCGGCGATCTCGCTGGGGCTTAGCGACCCGCGCTCGATCTTCAGCGCCAGTAGCTCACGCCCGCCGAGCAGCGGGCGCTCTCCGCCGCTCAGGTCCGGCACCAGGATCGCTGCAAATTCGTCTAGCCTAGTTTGGTCGCTTGCGCGCAAAATCGACGGCTCGTTGGCTCGATCGATTACCGACAGCGCGTCGTCGAGGACTGCCATACGCTGAGCGTAGGCCGCCTCGGCCCGTGCGAAGTCGCCGCCGCTGGCGCCCTTTTGCACCATCTCCAGCTTGCGCTCGAGCAGCTCGATCTGGGCCTGGCGCGCGGCCAAGGCGATGCGCGTGCGCAGCGCCTCGCGCTCGTGGGGGAAGAGTTTCTTGGCCTTGACCAAAACCTCTTCGCGCACGCCGATCTTTCCAAAGTCGTGCAGGAGGGCCGCGTAGCGCAGCTCCTGCATGTCGCGGCGGCTGAAGCGCGTATCTCTGTAGCGACCCCGATCGATGCGCGCCACCTGCTCGGCCAGGGCGCAGCTCAGGTCGCTGACCCGCAGGGAGTGGCCGCTCGTGGTCGGGTCGCGTTGCTCGATGGCCTGCACGCTGGCCCGCACGAAGCCCTCGAAGATGGAGCGAATTTCGGCGTAGAGCAGGGCGTTTTCCAGGGCGATGCCGGCCTGGGCCGCGAGCGTGGTCAGTAGCTCTTCGTCGGCAGCTTCGAAGGCGAAGACTTCCTGCTGGAAATCCTGCTCGCTTGCGAGCGGTCGCAGGGAGTTTCGCTTGCGGTTGATCAGCTGGATCACGCCGATGACTTCGTCTTCTGCCGAGATTAGTGGTACCGCCAACATCGAGCGCGTGCGATAGCCCGTGCGCTCGTCGAAGCTTTCGTCGAAACCAAAGGGAATGCTCTCGTCGGCGTCGAGCACGTAGGCGTCGCGCACGTTGATGGCTTCGCGCCTGAGCACGGCGGTGCCGACGATGGACTCGGTGTCGACGGGCACCACGAAATCGGTGGCGTCATAATCCATCGATGCATTTTGGGCGTGCTTGAAGCGCAGGCTCAGGGGCCTGCCGTCGGCGTCGCGCTCCTCGACCACGTAGATGCTACCGGCGTCGGCGCCGGTCACCAGCCGACTCTTGTCCAGGATCAGGTCGAGCAGGCGGTCGATGTCGCGCTCGCGCGTGATGGCGCGGGCGATCTCGATCAGGCCATCGCGTTCGTCGCGGTAGCGTTCCAACTCGGCGCCGTGGTCGGCCCGCATCTGGCGCAGCTCGACGCGCTCGAGCAGGCCCTCGATCGAAAGCGCGATGACCTCGGGCGAGACCTCCGCCGGCAAAACCATCAGCGGCAAGAGCGCGAGCCCCGGCGCGTTCAGGGCCGCCGGCCGCTCGCCCAACACCAGCAGCCCCGGGCTGGGGCTTTCGGTGGCCGCCTCGGCGACCGCTGCGCTGCCGATGGCGTCAGGCGAGAGCACGAGCACGCGCGCGCTTCCGCGGCGGACCTGCAGCCCGTGGGCACCGTCGCCAAAGCTTTCGAAACTCGCCCGGGCCAGCTGCGGCTGGTCCTGTAGCTCCGAACGCAGGCGGCTGTCCCAGACCATCGGCCCCCGCTCAGCCCCCGCGCTCGCCACAGCTGCGAGCGTCCCTCTCGTCGTAGGCGTCGACGATGCGCTGCACCAGCGGATGGCGCACCACGTCGGCCGAGCTGAAGTGACAGACCAGGAGGCCATCGACTTTGCCGAGCAGGGTGACCGCGTCGATCAGTCCGCTGCGCTTGTCCTCGGGCAGATCCACCTGGGTCATGTCTCCGGTGATCACGGCTTTCGAGCGTTGCCCCACGCGCGTCAGGAACATTCGCATCTGCGCGATCGACGTATTCTGTGCTTCATCGAGGATGATGAAGCTGTCGTTGAGCGTGCGCCCGCGCATGAAGGCCAGCGGCGCCACCTCGATGGTGTCACGCTCGAGCAGCTTGTGGACGCGCTGGGCGGGCAACATGTCGTAGAGCGCGTCGTAGAGCGGCCGCACGTAGGGGTCGACTTTGTCGGCCATGTCGCCGGGTAGAAAGCCGAGCTTTTCTCCCGCCTCGACCGCCGGACGCGTGAGAATGATGCGCTTGACCCGCTGTGAAGTCAGGGCCGACACGGCCATGGCCATGGCCAGGTAGGTCTTGCCGGTGCCGGCCGGCCCCACGCCGAAGACGATGTCGTGGCTCTCGATGGCTTGCATGTAGTACTTCTGGGCCAGGCCGCGCGGGGTGACGATGCGGGCGCCCGGGCCCGAGCCGGGCATGCGGTGGCCGAAGAGATCGCTGAGGCTGGCGCCCGGGTGATCGCGCAGGAGCCTGATGCTGGCGGTGATCTCGCCATCGCGCGGCTGGCTGCCATCGCGCACGACGGCCATCAGCTCGGCGAGCACGCGCTCGGCCAGGCCGACGGCCTCGGCGCTGCCCTGCAGGTGAATGACATCGCCGCGCACGCCGGCGCTGAGCCCACAGCCGCGCTCGAAGAGCTTCAGGCGCTCGTTCGAGGGACCGGTCACGGCCATCAGCAGGTCGGGATCGCTGATCTCGACCTCGGCGCTGACCAGCGGCTGTGGTGACCCGGGCGGCGGCATCGCCGGCGCTTCGGACGGCGAGCGATCGCTATCGGGCATATGCTGCTGTCATTGGGGGGTGACGCTCGGGGGCTCGCCGGGGGACGACCTGGGGCCTTGTCCTCTTAGCTTAGCCCCAAAACGGTCACGATCCGAGCGCAATGCCGATGCGCTTGCGCAGATCGAAATAGGCCTCGGAGGTGCTGTAGGCCATCAGCTCGGCGACCCGCTCCCGACGGCTGACGCTGGAGGAGTCCTCGGGGCTGGCCTCGATGACGGCGTTGGCGATCTTCAGGTCGTTGCTCAGGACGAAGCCAATACGATCGGCGCTGAGGTCGATGCCGGCCATCCAGCGCTTCATATCGAGCTCGGGAGCGGCCTCGACCAGCTTCTGGGTCATCGAGCGCAGGGCGTCGCGCTGGGGGCCCGTGAGGTTGTGCTGAATGGCCGCCAGGCACTCCTTGACCTGCGGTTCCATGTTGGGCGGCACCGGGAAGCGCGGGGCGACGGTGCGGATCGCGCCCAAGAGCCATGCCCGAAGCCCGGTGCCCGTGGGCACCAGCTGGCGCAGGAAGTGACCGGCGCGGAAGTAGCTCAGGTGACGGCCCGCGACGAAGGCCAGCGCCTGCTGGGGCCCGCCCGCCTTGGCACCCTGGCCGATGCCGATCGAGGGCGGCACCGCGAAGAGGAAGGAGAGACCGCCGGCGTCGTGCTGACAGTCGTAGACCGGCGGCAGATGCGTGGTCATGGTGTCGGCCACGTGGGCGAGCATGCGGCCCATGGCCGTGGTGTCGTGGGCCGGGTCGATGCGGTCGCGGTCGCGCACCGAGAACGCCGCCAGCTTCTGGCTCTGGGTGGCCACCACCGCCGGCTGTAGTGTCGCGAAGATCGCCGTCAAGTAGGCGTCCTGTCCGGGGTGCAGGACGTTGTTGCGCCACAGCTCGTCGGTGATCGGCTGCTTGGTCTTGGCCAGGCGCGAGAGGCGATACTTCTTGAAGAACTTCTCCTCGTCGCCGTCGGCCACCTTCAGGCAGCGCAGGGCCTGGCACATGCACCAGCTTTCATCGGGACGCTTGGCGCTGGTGTAGATCTTGCGCAGGGCCTGCAGCGACTCGACGCGCGCCGGTTCCTTACCCAGGTAATAGCGATGGGCGGCCACGGCGCGGTCGAAGAAGCGCTTGGGCTCCTTGGTGTAGATCGCGGTCAGCATCTGGCGGCGATCTTCGTTGTCGGGCTCCAGCGAAAGCGCTTCCTCGAAGATCGACAGCGCCTCGGCCAGCCGCCCCAGGCGGGTCTGGATCACGTGGGCCCGGGCGCTCATCAGACCGGCGATCTTGGAGTCGCTGGCGTCGGCGCTGCGCAGCCTCTCGATGCGGCCCTGGTAGGCGCGCTCGAGGCGATCCCAGTCCTGGTTCTCGGTCAGGCAAGCGACCAGGCCCTCGAACTGACTGTCGCCGTCGGCGCCGATCATATTCGACAGCGCCGCTTCGTAGTAGTTGGCGGCCTCGTCGAAGCGCCCCAACTCGAGGTGAGCGATGGATGCGGCGGTGTTGTAGTACTTGGCCTTCTGGGCCGCTTCGCCGACCATTTCGGCGATACGCAAGATGACCTCGATCAGCCGCGGCCAGTCCTGTGCGTCGGAGTAGACGCCCATCAACTTGGTCAAGAGGTTCCGGTTGTCCGGCTTGACGTCGAGCGCCATCACGTAGGTCTGCGAGGCGGCATCGCGATCGCGGATCTTGTCGAGGAAGACGTCACCGGTCTTGACCAGCAGTTCGAAGATGGTGTCCTCGTCGCTGGTGCGCCGCGAACGCAGCTGCAGGAGGTTGATGACCTCGTTCCAGTCGCGCGCCGCTTCGTGGGCCCGCGTCAGGGCCTCGAGCGCCTCGGGATCCTCGGCGCGCAGCTCGAGTACGTGGTTGAAGCTCTCGATGGCGCGCTTGGTGTGCTTGTTGGCCAGCTGGGCTTCGCCGCGCTCGCGGTGCACCCGCGCCCGTTCGCTATCGTCGAGCTCGGCCTCGAACTTCTTGAGGATGCGGTCGTGGAGGCGCTCGGCCGAGGCGAAGTCGCCGGCCTCCATCACGATCGCCGCGTGGCGCCGGCTGTATTCGAGGTCGTCGGGCAGCAGATCGCGCGCCTTTTCGTAGCAGCCAACCGCTTCGTCCATCTTGCTGAGGTTCTTGTAGGCATCGCCCACCTCGGTGCACAGCTGGGCGGCTTCGGCCGGCGGCAGCTCGTCGAGCCGGCCCTTGACCGACTCGTAGTACTCGACGCCCTGCTCGGTCTCGCCCTCACCCAGGGCGATGCGCGACAGCCCCACGGCAGCCACGGTGCTGGTTGGGTCGAGTTCCAGGGCCTCTTCGAAGGCGACCTTGGCCTCGTCTCCCTCGTGTAGCTGGTCGCGGTAGAGGGCGCCGAGTTCGGTCAGGAGCGCGGCACGCTTGAGTTCGCCATCGGCGATGCCAATGCCGTGGATGAGCATCTCGGCCGCACCGCGGGCATCGCCGCGCTGCATGTAAATCTCGCGCAGCGCCTCGGCCGCTTCGGCAGCGTACTTGTTGAGGTCCAGGGCCTTTTTGTAGCGGCTGATGGCGCTCTCGCGGTCGCCGGCCTCGCGCAGCAGGTTGCCGGCTCGCACCCACAGTTGAGCCTGTTTCTGCTCGTCCTGTTCCTGCTCGGCCAGGCGCTCGACGGCGTCGACGGCCGCCGCGGCATCACCGGAGACGGCGTTGAGCCGCGCCAACTCGCTGAGCGCCTCGGGCTGCAGATCGTTGATCGACAGCACCTCCTCGTACATCTCCATGGCGCGGTCGGGAGAGCCGATGTCGACACTGAGCACGCGTGCCGCCTGCAACATCAGGTCGATCTTCTGCTGCTCGTTTGCGACGGCCGCGGCCTGGCGGTCGAGGGCTTCGACCACGTCCTCGAAGCGCTGCAGGTGCCGGTAGATACGCGCCAGGGCGGCGTTGGCCGCGTCGTGGGCGGCGTCGACGGCGACGATGTCCTCGAAGCACTGGGCGGCGCCGGCGTGGTCGACGAACTCCTCTTCGAGGATCAGGCCGATGCGCTCGAGCAGGCCGATGCGCTGCTTGGGCGTGGTGGCCAGCTCGACCTGGGAGCGCAGGCTCTCGAGCAATCCCTCGTAGTTGCCGGCGGCGCTGTAGACGCGCTCGAGACCCTGCAGGGCCTCGCCGTTGCGCGGGTCCAGCTCGAGCAGTGCGGCGTAGTGCGCGGCGGCCTTGGCCACGTCCTGTAGCTGCTGCTCATAGAGTTCGCCCAGGCGCTTGTGCACGCTGCCGCGGGCATCGCCCTTGAGCGTATCGAGGCGGCTTTCCAGCACGTCGCGCAGGGCCGACCAATCTTGCTGGGCACCCAGGATTTCGGCGAGCGCCGACTGCGCCACAGGATGGGCCGGGTCCTCGGCCAGAACCTGCTCCAGGTGGCTGCGGGCCTGGGGCCCATCGCCGAGCTTGTTGGCGATGATCACGGCGGCCTCGGCGCGATGCTCGCGCGCCTTGACCGGACTCGACTCCTTGTCGGCCCACTGCAGCAGCGTCGCCGCCAGCTCACCCCAACTCTGCGAGTCGCGGTAGAGGTCGATGACGCCCTCGTAGGCGGCGCTCGACGCCGCGTCGACGTTCAGGGCCTGGGAGTAGCAGCTGAGGGCGAAGTCGGGGCGGTGGATGCGGTCGCCGTACCAGCGGCCCATGCGCACGTAGGTGCGGACCAGCTCCGCCAGGTCGGCTTCGCGCTGGGCGGCGGCCTCGGCGGCATCGCGCTCGGCGAACGAAGCCACCAGCTCGGCGGCCTCCGAAAGCTGCGACTCGGCGGCCTCGAGCTGGGCGCGCTCTTCCTCCGTGTAGGATGGCTCGGCGTCAGTCGGATGCTGACCCTCGACCAGCAGACGACGGTCAGCCGCCTCCTGCTCGGCCACCGAGACCCGCGCCTGGGCCTCGTCAAAAGCGCTCTGCACCTCGAGCATATTCGCCCGCGCGCTCTCGACGGCCTCGCTGGCCGCCACGTGATGCTCTTCCAGGGTCGTGGCCTGCTCGACCAGCGATTCGGCCTCGCCAGCCAGCGCCTCGAGCTGCTCGGCTTGCTCGTCGCTGGGTTCTTCGCCGGCTTCTTCCTCGAGCTTTTCGTAGGCCTCCACCTTGGTCTCGGCCTCGGCGTGCTTCTCGGCGGCCTCGGCCTCGATCGCTTCGGCCTTTTGTGTGGCTTCGCCCAGCGTCTGGGCCGCCTGTTCGAGCTTGGCTTCGAGTTCGGTCAGCTCCTGCTGGGCGCTCTCGAGGGCCGCCTCGGCCTGCTGCAGCTGCGCCTCCTGGCCGGCCTGGTCGGCGACGTCCTGCTCGCGGCGGGCGTCGCGCTGGGCGTCGATGGCCGTGCGCACCTGCTCCAGCTGTCCCTGGGCCTCCTCCAGCTGAGCCTGGGCAGCCTGGCGCTGCTCTTCCTCGTCGGTGAAGAGCGCCGCCTGGGCCTCCTGGGCCGACTGGCTAAGCATCTCCAGGACCTCGGCCCAGCGCGCCTCTTGGCTGCCGGCGATGCGCTCGATCTCGCGAACCGCCTTGTCGTCCGACAGGTCACTGATCAACGCCTGGGTGTAGGCCACCAGCGCGTTTTCGGGGTCACGAAGCTGGTTTTCGTAGATCGAGGCCACCTCGCGCAGCAACCTTTGGCGCGCCTCGGCGTCTTCTTCGTTTTCGACGCGGTCGAGCAGGATCTCGAGCAGCCCCTCGTGGTCGCCCGAGGCGCGCTTGGCCGTCTCCACACCACGCAGGGCCGCGCTGTTATCGGGGTCGAGTTCCAGGATCTGTTGGTAGGCCGCCTCGGCGCGCAGGGCTTCTTTTGCCTCGGTCTCGTAGATGCGCGCCACGCGCAGCAAAAGCGCAATGCGCGTGATGCCCTCGGCCGCGTTGGCCGCTTCCGTCAGCGCTTCGGCCACTCGCGGCCAGGCACCGGACTCGGCGGCCAGCTCTTCGAGGGCGTCAGCCCAGGTGGTGTCGTCGGGGTTGCCGAGCAGGCCGGCCTTGGCCTCGCCATAGGCCACCTCGTCGAGCGGCTTCTGCACGCGCGGCTTCGAGGTCGCCCCCTCGAGCGCCTCCAGTAACTCCTGGGCGCTGCCGAAGCGCTCGGCCGGATCCTTGGCCAGGGCCCTGAGTACCAGGTTGTCGAGCTGCTCGGAGACCCAGCCCTTGCGCGCGTGGGCCGAGGGCGGCGTCGGCGCGGCCGACAGGTGCTGGGCGATCACGTCGATGGCGCTGTCGCCCTCGAAGGGCGGCTTGCCGGCCAGGGCTTCGTACATCAGCGTGCCCATCTGGTAGATGTCGCTGCGTACGTCGGTCTCGAGCCCGCGCGCCTGCTCGGGCGCGATCGCCTTGGGCGTGCCGAAGACCGGCAGCAGGCCCGTGGCGGTGGCTGCCTGCTGTATGCGCGTCAGCAGACGATCGGCGCCGCCGTCGACCAACACGCCGGTCGGCTCGCTGCGCCCCTCGTCGCTCTTGGGGCGCATCACGAAGACGTTTTCGACTTTCACGTCGCCGTGCACCAGGCCGCGGCGATGCAGCGCGCCCAGGCCCAGCAACACGCCGGTGAAAATCGGGCGCGCCTCGTTGACGTGCAGGCTGCCGGTGCGCTTGATGCGGTCGGCCAGGGTCTGACCCGTCAAATATTCGGCGGCCACCCAGGGACGCCGGTCGTCGAGCTGGCCGACGGAAAAGATCGGAACCAATCCCGGCGCCTCGAGGGTTTGCATTACGCGCGAGGCGGTGGTGAAGCGATGGACGGCGCCGCGGTCGCGGGCGTACTGGGGGCGGATCACCTTGAGCGCCGCGCGCTGGCTGTCGGCTTCTTCGCCGTCGCCCTCGCGCTCGGCCAGGTACACCACGCTCAGACCGCCCTCGCCGATCTTCTTGACGATCTTCATGCCGCCAACGCGCGCGCCGGGCTTCAGCTCGCCGTTGGGAGCGCTGTTCACGGTCTGACGCAAACCGGCATCGGCACCGTCGGCACTCAAGAGGATGGCGTCGACCAACGCGTCGATCGCTTCCTGATCGTTGCAGTAGCCCACCAGGGAACGCGCAAAGGCGCCCTTGGTGCCTGTACCCCCCACGACTTCCGGATCAAATCCGAGAATATTCGAGCTAAGGGCCATCAGGCCGTCGAGATCGAAGAGCCGCTCGAGCTCTCCCTGCAGTACTTCCATTATCGAATCGCTGGCCATGGCGTTCAGTCCTCAGTGCTCCACAGACCCTTTGGGGGGCCGTAGCCTACTCAAAACCCGCGCTCGGCTCTTCAATTAAAGCGCGACCGCGGGATCGTGCGGGTCCGGTTCGGCACTCTACCGTAGGTGGATGTACGGAATCTACACATGTTCGGGGGCTAATGACGGCGATCGTCAAGCATGGGGCCCCGTCCGCCCGCTCCGGCACTGTTCGTTTGAATAGGTGTGTAGAGACCGCGGTGCGGATCGTGCCGCCGGTCGAGCGCACGCCGGCGCCATCAGCGGGCGCCAGCGGCGACCAGGCGGACCGAGACCACCGCCTGCGACCCCTCGAAAGCGGCCCGCAGCTGGCAGCCCAGGCGCTGATCCGAACTGGCCCCGAGCATCTGGAGCAAACGCGTTTCATCGGCGTCGGGCGGCACGAGTCCGTCGCCCCCCTGGTGGATGCGCACCAGGCAGCGGGCGCAGTTGGCCGCGCGGCAGCTGACCGCGAGCACTTCGACGCGCTCGAGGTCATCGAGGGCGTCGAGCAGGCGCTCGCCCGGCTCGAGCTGCAGCGCGATGCCGGCCGGTTCGATGCGAACGCTCAGCACGTCGGCAGCATCAGCGCAGGGCGTCGATGCGCTTGCGCACGGCCGCCCGATCCAGCTCCCCTTGGCCCTTGAGCGCCTTTTGGTAGTAGTCGCGGGCGGCTTTCTTCTCACCCCGTGCCGACAGGGCATCGCCGTAGAGCGCCAGGGCTTCGGCCGAGTCCGGGGCGCGTGACAGGGCCTTGTCGAGCAGCGCACCCGACAATAGCGGCCGCTTCAACGCCAGCCCAAGGCGCGCCGCGGCGATCAGGGGTGCGGCGTTGCGCACGTCCAGATCGGCGGCGCTGCGGTATTGGGTGAAGGCCTGCTCGGCGCGACCGGTGGCCTCATAGAGCTTGGCCAGGGCCAGCGCCGTGTCGAAGTCATGGGGCGCCAGCGAAAGCGCCTCGCTGAGGATGCGCTCGGCCTCGTCGGCGCGGCCCAGGGTGACCAGGGCGCTGCCATAATGGGCGGTGGCCACCGGATGCTTGGGGTGCTCCTTCAGAAAGCGAGCAAGCCCCGCCTCGGCGGCCGCCGCATCACCGACCTGCAGCTGGGCGATATGCAGCTCCAGGGCCGGGGCGCCGAAATCACGGCGACCGGTCTGGGCGCGCGAGAGCTGCTCCACGGCGCCCTTGGCGTCGCCGCTGTCGAGCAGGGCGCGGCCCAGCTCCAGCTGCACGTCGGGATCCTCGGGCGCGCGCTCCAGGGCCTTGCGCAGCTCCGCCACCGCTTCGGACTTGCGGTTTTGGACGCGCGCCAAAAGCCCCAGGCCCAGGTGGGCATCGGCGTGGCCGGCGTCCGCTGCCAGTAGCGCCTTATAGGCCTTGGCGGCTTCGTCGAAGCGGCCCTGGATGCGCAGGGCATCGGCCCGGGTCAGCTGGGCCTCGATGTTCTTCGGGTCGGTGGCCACAGCCTTGTCGATGTGCTCGAAGGCGCGCGAGCTGCGGCGCCAGGTCAAAAAGGCCCGCGCCATGCACACGTGCCCGAGCACGTGGTCCGGGTGGGCGCGCTGCAGCTTGGCGCAGGCGGCGCGGCCGCGGCGGTAATCGTCCTGGGCCAGGTCCACGCCGACCGCCTCGAACAGCACCTCGGGTGAGTCGGGGTGGCGCTTGGCCAGGCGTTTGTAATGCCCGTCGGCTTCTTTGTAGCGCCCGGCCTCGACCAGGCCCTTTCCCAGGGCGAGCTGGGCCGACAACTGCCCCGGATTGGCCTTGGCAGCCTCGCGGAGGCGCGGAAGAGCGCCTTCCTGGGCCGACGCAGTCGCGCCCAGAACCACCACCAAGATCACGATAACTGCTTGTAATTTCACGTTTTCCCCTACGGGCATCCACCACCCCGCGTACGTGCTGGGACGCCCACAGCACCAGGTTTCTTCAAGCTTGAGTGATTTTCAAGGATGTGGCCAAACCTGCGCGCTCTGGTCAAGGCCGGCGATTGCGGCTAAAGCAGCGCCGGTGGACAGCCGTGTGAAGCCAGCGCTTGGCGCGAAACGAGCCATCGGACGCCGAACGTGGCCGCTTTTGTGCTGTGCGCTGTGGGCCTGTGGCGGCACGGCGGCCGAAGGCGGAAAGGCCTATGGCGACAAGGCCCGCGCCGCCTACCAGACCGCGCTGCTGGAGTTCTACGACGACGACTGCTTCGAAGCGGCGCCGATGATGCGCGAGCTGCGGCGCGAGTATCCGGTCAGTCGCTACGCGGCGCTGGCGGACCTGCGGGTGGCCGATTGCCACTTCCGGGACGGCGAGTACGCCGAGGCCATCGAGGCCTACAACCACTTCGTGCGCTACCGGCGCTCGCACGTGGAAGTGCCCTACGCGCGCTTTCAAGTGGCTGCCGCCCACTTCGAGCAGATCCCCTCCGAATGGCTGTTGTCGCCGCCGCGCCACGAGCGCGACCACTACCACGCCGAGGAAGCTCTGCGGCTGCTGCGGGCCTTCAAGCTCGACTTCCCCGACGACCCGCTGCTGCCCCGGGCCGAGCGCATGGCCCAAGAAGCCATCGAGCTGCTGGCCGCCCACGAACTCTACGTGGCCAAGTTCTACGCCGACCGCGGCCATCTGCGGGCCGCCATCGGCCGTCTCAACACCCTGATCGGCAGCTTCCCCGGCAGCAGCAAAGAAGCCGAAGCATGGCTCTTGCTGGGGCAGAGCTATCAGGAGCTGGGCATGCACGCGCTGGCGCGGGCCCACCTCGACCAGCTGGTCGCTCGTCACCCCAATAGCGACGAGGCCAACGAAGCGCGCGAGCAGCTGCGATCGCTGCCGGCGGGCGGTGTGCACAAAGATGCATGCCCTGTGCCCAGCGGAAATCCCACCTGAAGCTCGCAGCGGGCTGCCGCTGGCGCTATCGAAGGATCTGCCGAAATGCACTACACTCTCACGCAAGGTGGTAGCGCTCGGACCGCGGTGGTTGGATCCGGGCGCGCGCGCTACGATCGCGAGCGATGAGCGAGTCGGTGAAACAGGCCATCGCGCTGGGCCGCGAGCATTATGAAAAGCGCGAGTACGAAAAAGCCGAGCGCTATCTGGCGAAAGTGATCGCACGGGAGCAGGGCTACGCCGACATCCACAACATGATGGGCGTGATCCAGCACGACAAGGGGGCGCTGCAAGAAGCCCGGCAGTCGTTTGAGGCGGCCCTGGGGATCAACCCCAAGTACACCGAGGCGGCGCTAAACCTCTCGGTGACGCTCAACGATCTCGGCCTCTACGAGCAGGCCCAGGGCATCTACAAGAGCGCGATTCACTTCGACGCCAGCGGCAGTGAAGAGGTCGATCCCTACGCCAGGGGTAAAATCGCCAATCTCCACGCCGAGGTGGCCCAGGCCTATCTCGAAGTCGGCATGGTCAGCGAGGCGATCGCCGAGTTGCGCAACGCCATCGCCCTGTGCCCGACCTTCGCGGACCTGCGCGTGCGGCTGGCCCAGGCCTATCAGCAGATCGGCGACCTGGTGGCGGCGCGCTTCGAGCTCGAAGAAGCAATTCGCGTACGCCCCGACTACCACTCGGCCCGCAACTCCCTGGGCATCCTCCTGTTGGTCAGCGGCCAGCGCGAGCAGGCGATCAGCACCTGGGAGCAGGCCCTCGAGCGCGACCCGGAAAACCGCGGCGCCCGCGCCTACCTGCGCATGGTCGAGGGCTTGAAGTAAGGTTGCTGCGAACCGAAACTCCCGGCGCGGCGAAAGCATCGAGCCGCGCCCCCCAAGCGACGTCCCATGCGAACCGAAATCAGCCGTAGCTACCGCATCGAAGCGGCCCATCGCCTGCCCCATGTGCCGGCCGACCACAAGTGTCACCGCCTGCACGGCCACAGCTTTCAGATCACCGTGGTCGTCGAAGGCCCGGTCGATTCAACCATGGGTTGGGTGATCGATTTCGCCGACATCGACCGCGCCTTCGCGCCCCTGTTCGCGCGCCTGGACCATCACTACTTGAACGAGATCGAGGGCCTGGAAAACCCCACCAGCGAGGTGCTCGCCCGCTACATCCTGGAGCGCCTCGAGCTGCCGACCGACGCCAGGGGCAAGGCCGCTGAGGTGCGCGTGACGGCGGTGACGGTCTCGGAAAACTGCACCGCCCGCTGCACCGTCCATGCAGACTGAGACGCCCCCAGAGTCCGGCCCACGCCCCAAGCCACCCGCACACGCCCTGGGTCTGGCGCTCAGCGCCGCGCGCACCTCCGCCATGGCGGCCTGGACGCTGGGCTCGATGTACACGGCGCTTTTTCACCTCGACAGGCGGCCTCCGGAGCAGCGACCGGAGCTGTTGCAGCGCCGGATGAAGCTCTGGGCGCGCGGGCTGTCGACGGTTTTCGGCGTGGAGCAGCACCGGGTCACGCCCGAGCCGGCGTCGGCACGGGGGGCGCGCCTGGTGGTGGCCAACCACCGCTCGCCGCTGGACATCATCTTGATGATCGAGCACTTCGGTGGCTGCGTGCTCAGCCGCAGCGACCTGGAGCGCTGGCCGGTGCTGGGCAAGGCTGCCTATCACGGGGGCACGATCTTCGTCGATCGCGACGATCCCAAGAGCGGCGTGCGCGCGATCCGCGAGATCCGGCGGCGCCTGAACGAGGGCCGCACGGTGATCGTCTTTCCCGAGGGCACCACCCACCGCGGCGACGAGGTGCATCCCTTCCTGGGCGGCGCCTTCTCGGCGGTGCGCGGGCTGGGCGCCGAAATCGTCTGCGCCGGCATCGCCTACGATCCGGGGGCCGAATTCGTCGATGAGAGCTTCGTCGAGCACATCGCGCGCGTGGCCCAGCGGCGTCGCACGCGGGTGGGGTTGGCCTTCGGCACGCCCTGGCCGGCCGGCGCTGACCGCGCGGCCATGGCCGAACGCGCCCGCAGCGAAGTGCGCGCGTTGGTGGCTCGGGCGCGGGCTGGGCTGGGCTGAGCCCCCGGCGGCGACCGCGGCCCCTGGGCTTGCCTTGAATATTGAGCGCCTCCGCGCGTAGATACCCGGGGGGTCTGGCCCCGACGAGGACGATTATGACCGAGCTATCGATGGCCGCGCTGCTGCTGGGCGGGCTGCTCTTTTTCGGGCCGGCCCAGCCGCCCAAAACCAAGGCTCCGGCCGAAAAGGCCCTCGGATGCTCCCTGGTGACGCCCGAGGTGCCCCGCGGAGGGCGGCTCGAGGTGCGCGGGGAAAACCCCGGGCGCAGCCCCCTGGTGCGGCTTTCGGGCAAGGTGCTCCGCATCATCGAGCGCCAGGGCGACACCATCGCCGTCCAGGTGCCGCGCGACGCCAAGGACGGCGAAGTGGTGCTGCAGTCGGGCAAAGAGCGGGCGAGCTGCGGCACCCTCAAGATCATCGGTACGGATTAGTCCCACGACTGTACACCCGTCACCCTGACGCGGTCTTTCGCACTTTGCGCGCCGGGTCGGTTACCATTGAGGGGTGTCCGAACTGGTCGGCAAGGTTCTCGACGGCCGCTACGAGCTCCTCGAAGCCATCGGCGAGGGTGGCGTGGGCATGGTCTACCGTGCGCGCCGCATGCAGCTCGACCGCATCGTGGCGGTGAAGGTGCTGCATGACTCGCTGGCCGACTCCAGCGACTTCGTGGGGCGCTTCGAGCGCGAAGCGGTGGCCATGAGCCGGCTCTACCACCCCCACTGCGTGGCGGTCATCGACTCGGGGGTCTACGGCTCGAGGCCCTACCTGGTGCTCGAGTACCTGCACGGCAAGACGCTCAAGGACCTGATCGAGGAAAAGCCCCTCGAGGCCAAACGGGCGGTCAACATCACGCTACAGCTGCTCGAGACGCTCGAGTACTTCCACGGCCACCACGTCATCCATCGCGATCTGAAGTCGGAAAACGTGATGCTGGTGGAGGCCAGCGAGACCCGGGACTTCGTGAAGGTCCTCGACTTCGGCATGGCCAAGGTGCTGGAAGGCCCGGGCGCCGACTCCCAACTGAGCGTCATGGGCATCCTGCCCGGCACGCCGAGTGCGATGGCGCCCGAGCAGATCCAGCAGCTGCCTCCCGATCCGCGCATCGATGTCTACGCCACCGGCATCCTGCTCTACGAGATGATCTCCGGCGACCGGCCCTTCCGCGACGAGGACATGGCCAAGGTGATCAAGATGCAGCTGGCCAAGCCCGCGACGCCCCTGCGCGAGGTGGCGGGCGAGGCAGCGGCCTCGCCGCAGCTCGAAGCGGTCGTGATGCGGGCGCTGGAAAAGAACCGCGACGCCCGCTTTGCGGGCGCCCCCGAGATGGCCGCGGCGCTGCGCGAGACCCCGGAAGCGCGGGCGCTGAGCAGCGACGGCGCACCGGCCGACAGGACGACCGCGGCGCGGCCGCGCTGGCCGTTGGCGGTGGCGACGCTGGCGATCGCAGGGCTGGGTGCGGTGCTTGGTGTTCAGCTGTGGCCCAATCCGCCCAGCGCGCCAGCCCAGGTGGCGCCGGCGCCACCACCACCGCCACCTGACCCAACCGTAGTGCCGGAACCCGAGCCCGTGGTGGCACCGTGGTTGGCCCATCGCGACCTGGCCATCACTTATAGTGAGCGAAATCAACACGAGCAGGCCTTCCGTGAGATCACCGCAGCGGTCGAGGCCGCACCCGATGCCGCAGTGAGCGATGGGCCGTTGGTGGTCGCGGCGGTCAAGGCGCTGCAGCCCGACCGACTCGAATTCGTGATGACCAAATTTCGCGACAACCCAAAGCTCGTCGAGTCGCTGGTAGAAGCCTCCGCAGACGAGTCGGCGGAGTTGCGCCATGCGGCCTATGCGGGGCTGGTCGAGCTCGGCGAGCAGGAGCGGGCCGATCGCGTCGCGATGCTTGTGATGGACATCAAGGCGACCGAGGCCTGCAACGAGCTGCGCTCGCTGTTCAAGGAGCTGAAGAAGCTGGAAGACGAGCGCATCGGGACCCTGGTCGCGGAGCTGAACGAGCGCGACCGCAAGGATCCACAGCGCAAGTGTCTCAAGCGAATGCTGCGCTGAGGCGCGTCGCGTAAGGTTCAGCCTTCCGCTGAGCATGGATACGCCGTGCGGCATTGGGCAGAGCGGCCAGCGCCGCCCTCTGCCGACGGGCGGGGCGGTCGAGATCCTGGCCCTGCTGACCGAGCGCCTGCATCATGGCGGCCGCGACGAGCGCCCGCTGCCGCCCTGGCTCGAGACCCGCTGAAATGCCGCCGACCGACCGCGTGGAAGGTGTAGCCTCGCGCCCGTGACGGGCGAGGCCCAGGCCGAGAGCACGCGCCGCGTCGATGCCGCCATCCTGCTTTGCATGGTGGCCTTCGCGGGCCTTTCGCTGTGGCTCGCCTGGGCGCGCTACAGCCAAGTGGCCCATCGCACCTTTGACCTGGCGCTCTATGCGCGCATCGCCTGGGGGCTCGGCCACGGGGAGCTGTACAACCCGATCACCGACAGCAACTTCTTCGGCGGGCACGTGCCCTGGGTGCTGTGGCCCCTGGGGTTGCTCGGACGCTTCTTCGGCACGGTCGAGGTCCTGCTCACGGCCCAGAGCCTGGCGTTTGCCCTGACGGCCTGGCCCCTGTCACGCATCGCCGCGCGCAAACTCGGTCCCGTGGGCGCGCTGGTAACGGCCGTGGCCTGGCTCGTGCACCCGAATCTCGGTCACGTGGTCGCCTACGAGTTTCATCCCGGCTCACTGGCGGCGCTGCCGATGGCACTGGCCCTCGATGCCTTCGACCGCGAGCAGCCACGCGCCCTGTGCATCCACGCCGCCCTCACCGTCGCCTGTCGCGCCAGCCTGACGCTGCAAGTCGCCGCCCTCGCACTGCTGTGGCTGCCGCGACCCAAGCTGCGCAAGCTGGCCACGGGTTTGCTGCTCGGCTCCCTGGCCTACTTCACGCTGACCACGTGGCTATTGCCCCGCTGGCTGGGCGAGCAGGGCCTGTCGGCGAGCGCCCAGGCCCACTACGGCCACCTGGGCGGCAGTCCGCTGGGGGCGTTGCCGCTCCTATTTCGCGATCCCTCGGCGCTGCTGTCGCACTTCACGGCCCCCGAGCGGCTCTACTACCTGCCCTGGGTGCTGACGCCGCTGGCGCTCATGCCGCTGTGGGCACCGCGCCTGTTGCTCATGGCGGCGCCGCCGCTGCTGCTGAATCTGCTGAGCGCATTTCCCACCGCCCAACAGATGTATTCCCACTATCTCACGCCTGCCCTGGTGCCGCTGCTCGTGGCCGCCGTCGAGGGCGTCGGCACGCTTTCGCGTCGCGGCCCCTCGCTGCTACTCTTTTCGGCCTGCAGCCTGGGCAGCGCCCTGCTGTGGGGCGGACTGCCGGGCGCCCGCGCCTTTCCCGGCGCCGACTTCAAAGCCGGCCCCCACAGCCAAGCCCGCCACCAGGTACTCGCGCGCATCGCCCCCGATCGCTCGGTGCAGGCCCCCGACGCCCTGTTGCCACACCTGGCCGAGCGCCGCTGGCTCTTCCGCGGTCCGCCGCCGGAGCGCGGCGCCGAGCTGGTCGTACTCGATGCCCATCACCGGCGCCGCTTCGCTCGCCGCGAGGATCTGCTGCGAACCGTCGAGGAACCCCTGATGCGGCAGTGGCTTGGGCGCCCTGACTTTGGGTTGATCTTCACGGCCGGCGATCTACTGCTGCTGGAAAAGGGCGCCGACCCGCGCGCCGGGCCCGCCCGCCACTACCTGCGCGCCCACGCCTGGCGCGAGCCTCCACAGGCGCTGTGCGCCTGCCTGGCTGTGCACGGCGCGACGCTGCGCGAAAGCGTGCTCGAACTAGAGCTCAGCGCCCGCGGCCCTTGCCCCGACGACCTGGCGCTGCGCATCGGCGACGAAGCGCGCCCGCGCCGGGTCGACCTGGCCTTCGAGGGCCTGTTGTCGCCCCGCGCGCTGCAAGAAGGCGATGCACTGCGCTCACCCCATGCTCTGAGCGACGCCGAGCGCGCGCGCATCATGGGCAGGGGCCTGCACGTCGGGGCCCTGCGTAGCAGCGGCGCGCGACCCGAGCCCGGCGATCCGACGAGCGTGCGGGTGCCCCTGCGCTGACACTGTCGGAACGCCCTCTGACCCGCTCTCGTCACCCGCCCATCCCTCGCAACCCCTGTGGTATACCGGGGCCCCGACGCTGGAGGCCACCTTGCAAATCCGACGCCCACCCACCGCGCACAGCGCGCTGCTGCCCGTGTCCTCACTGGCCGCTTTGCTGCTGTTGGCCTGCGCCACCAGCTCCGACAGCGACGCGGCGGGCGACGACCAGAAGTCGAGCGATGACAAAGTCGAGGTCGACGCGGGCCCGCCGGTCTACGACGCGGGCTCGGCCTCCGACAACGCGGTCAGCGCCGGCGCCCTGTGCGCGCGCCTGGCCACGATCCAGTGTGCCGGCGAACACTTTTGCTGCGCAGATCCAGGCCGCGATCGCGAGGCCTGCGAGAACGAGCAACGCACGGGCTGCGTGCAGGAAGGCTTTTTGGACTTCATCTCGCAAGATCCGATCACGGGCTTCGACGCCGAAGCCGCCGAGGCGTTTTTCACCGAGCTGTCGCGCCTGGCCTCCGAGTGCGACAGCTCCGTGGCCAGCTTCGGGTTTTCCGTCGACGGCCTGGGTAGCCTCTTCAACGGCACGCGCGCTGAAGGCGCGTCCTGCCGGCCTGCGCTGGCGGGCTCGGGCAGCACCTCAGAGCGCGGCGCCGCGGCGCTGGTTTCCTGCGCCGACTCGGAAAACTTCGCCTGCCTGCCCACCTCGATCGCGACCTGGACCTGCAGCGCCCGCAACGGCGAAGGCGGCCCCTGCTTCAGCGACGCCAATTGCACCGACGGGCTCTACTGCCCCAACACCGGCAGCAACAACTTCACCGGGGACGTCTGCAAGCTGCGCAAGGCCGAGGGGCAAGCCTGCGCGCGACCCACCGAGTGCGAGTCCTTCTTCTGCAAGGACGGCGAGTGCGTGGCCGCCTCGACCGATGCCGCCTACTGCCTGGCGCAGTAGGGCAGCGCGTCAGCTCACCTCGGCACCGCTGTCGATCTCGCCGTCAACACCGACGAGCCGCAGCGTCTTGCCGACCTTGGCCGCCAGCAACATGCCGCAGGACTCCACACCGCGGATGGTGGCCGGCGCCAGGTTGGCGACGACCACGATGGTGCGCCCTACGACTTCTTCGGGACGGTAGTGCTGGGCGATGCCGGCCACCAACTGACGGCGCTCCTGGCCCAGCTCGATCTGGAGCTTCAGCAGGCGATCGGCCCCCTCCACCGGCTCGGCCTCGAGCACGCGCGCGGTCCTGAGCGAGACCTGGCGGAACTGATCGATGCCGATGACCACGTTTTCCGCCGCCTGCTTGTCTTTTTTGGCCTGTTTGGCCTGTTTGGCTTGCTTGGCCTGTGATTTGCCGCTCGGCTTGGCCTCAGCCGAGAGGCCGAGTTCTTTTTCCAGAGCCTTGATGTCGATACGCGGAAAGAGCCCCTCGAGCTGCCCGCAGGCGCCCTTGGCCGGCAGCCGTCCCCACTGCTTGAGCTGATCGAGGTGGGGTTCGGCTTCGTCACCGGCTACGCCCAGGATGCGCCGGTAGGCCGCCATCTTCGTGGGCATCACGGGATAGAGCAGACCGCTGGCGATGCGCAGGGCCTCGGCCGCCGAGTAGAGCACCGTGCCCAGGCGCACGCGGTCGGCTTCTGCTTCGGACTTGGCGAGCTTCCAGGGCGCGGTCTGCTCGAAGTACTTGTTGCAGCCGCGCACCACCTCGGCGACCTTCTGCAGCCCGCGATCGAGGGCCATGGTCTCGACCGCCTGCTGCATCTCGGCCGCAGCCGCAAGCGCGAGTTCACTCAACTCCTGGTCTACGGCCTCGCTCGGACCCGGCTCGGGCAGGGCGCCACCGAAGCTCGAGTGAATCAGCCGGATCACGCGGTTGAGCATATTGCCCAGATCGCCGGCCAGGTCCGCATTGTAGCGCTCGGCAAAGCCCAGCTCACTGAAGCTGGCGTCTTGACCCAGAGTCATCTCGGCCATCAGGAAGTAGCGCAGGGGGTCGACGCCGTACTTGTCGCAAAGCGCGATCGGGTCGATCACGTTGCCGGCCGTCTTGCTCATCTTCTCGGCCTGCACCAGCCACCAGCCGTGGGCGAAGATGGTCTTGGGCATCGGCAGGCCCATGGCGTGCAGCATGGTGGGCCAGTAGACGGTGTGGGTGGTCAGGATGTCCTTGCCGATCAGGTGGTAGCGCGCAGGCCACCAGCGCGCGAAGCCCGCGTCATCGCGGCGATAGCCGATGGCGCTGATGTAGTTGACCAGGGCGTCGAACCAGACGTAGCAGACGTAGTCGGCGTCGAAGGGCAGGTCGATGCCCCAGCTGACGCGCGACTTGGGCCGCGAGATGCACAGATCGCCCAGGGGCTTGCGCAAAAAGCCCAGCGTCTCGTTGCGACGATGCTCGGGTTGTATGAACTCGGGGTTATTTTCGATGTAGTCGACCAGCCACTGCTGGTACTTGCCCATGCGGAAGAAGTAGGCTTTTTCCTCGAGCCACTCCACGGGGCGACCGCTGATTGGATCCTTGCCGTCGACCAGCTCCTTGTCGGTGAAGAAACGCTCCTCGCCCACCGAGTACCAGCCGGCGTAGCTGTCGGCGTAGATCTCACCGCGCTCGTAGAGCTCGCTCAGGATCTCCTGCACCACCGCCGTGTGGCGCGGCTCGGTGGTGCGGATGAAATCGTCGTGGGTGATGCCCAGCTTCTGCCACAGCTCCTGGAAGCGCACGACGGTGGCGTCGGCCTGCTCGCGCGGGCTGCGGCCGGCGTCGCTGGCGGCCTGGGCCACCTTCTGACCGTGCTCGTCGGTGCCGGTCAGAAAGTGGGTGTCCACCCCCAGCAGGCGGTGGTATCGGGCCAGCACGTCGGCCAGAAGCGTGGTGTAGGCGTGGCCGATGTGGGGCCGATCATTGACATAGTAGATCGGCGTGGTGACGTAGAAGCTCTCGCCCGGCTGGTTCATGGCCGAATCCTTGGTCCGGATTGTTCACCAATCCGGTTGGAAGCCCCGATTGTGCACCAATCGGGGCGGCAACACGCGCAAACGGGCTTTGCGGTGCGAAAGGTCCCTTCTTACCTGGACCTTTGGACGCCGCAAAGCCCGTTTTTTGCTGCCGGCCGAGTCGCTGCGAGAGCGACTCGAGCGCTACTTCGGTTGGGGCAGCCGGAGCACGCGCTTGGAGACGATGTTGCGCTGGATCTCCGAGGTGCCGCCGTAGATGGTGGTGGCCTTGGCGCTGAGCCAGCCGCGGGTCAGGGCCACGTCCTCGGCCGGAGCGCCCTCGCCCTCCCAGTAGAGGGAGCCGGTGCCGCGCAGCTTGAGCATCAGTTCGTCGCGGCGGTGGCCCAGCTCGGAGGTCGCCATCTTGAAGATCGAGGTCTCCGGCCCCGGGCCGCCCTTGGCCTTGGCCGTCGCCGCAGAGCGCTGGGTGGTCAAAGACAGCGCCATCTGATCGATCATCAACTTGCTCATCTCGTCGCGCAGGGCGCCGTCGGCCACCTTGCCGTCGACTTCACCAGCGGAGGCCTTGGCCAGCTCGATCATGCGGTTGCCGCCGGCCGCGGGGCTGCCGCGACGGCCGGGGCTGGCACCGGTGCCGCCCATGCCCGAGCGCTCGAAGCCGAGCAGGGTCTTGGCCACGGTCCAGCCGCCGTTGACGGGGCCGACCACGTCGTCGACCGGTACCACGGCGTCGGTCAGGAAGGTCTCGCAGAAGGGCGAGTTGCCGCTGATCAGGCGGATCGGACGGATCTCGATGCCCGGCTGCTTCATGTCGGCCAGGCAGAAGGTGATGCCGTTGTGCTTACTGCTGTCGTCGGTGCGCACCAGCAGGAACATGCGGTTGGCCGCCTGGGCGCCGCTGGTCCAGATCTTCTGGCCGTTGACGATGTAGTTCTCGCCCTTTTCGTCGAGCTTGGCGCCGCAGGCCAGCGACGCCAGATCACTGCCGGCGTTGGGCTCGGAGAAGCCCTGGCACCAACGGTGCTCGCCGGTGACGATCTTGGGCAGGTACTTCTGCTTCTGCTCCTCGTTGCCGTGGACCAGCAGGGTCGGACCGATCATCGACAGGCCCATGCCCATCAGGGGCGGCGGCAGCTTGCGCTTGGCCATCTCCTGCTGCAGTACGCGGTTTTGCTGGGGCGTGAGGCCGCCACCGCCGTATTCGGTGGGCCATGTGGGCGCCGTCCAGCCCTTCTTCGCCATGACCTCCAGCCACTTGGTGCGGTCGGAGCGCACATCCGAGGGCTCCTGGTCGGCGGCCCCTTCGGCCATCATCTGCATGCCGCGTCCACCCAGGGACTTGGGTGCGTTTTCGTCCAACCACTGGGCGGCTTCACTGCGAAAAGCTTCGAGATCGGTCATGGATTCACTCCGGCTGTCGCGTCGCGCACCGGCGCGGACTTCGGGTCCGCCCGGGGTCCCCTTTTTGAGCAGAATTCAAAGCCCAGCGCAAGCCTTCTGAACACCGTGGGGGGGTGTCGGCGCAATCGGCCAGCGCCCTGGCTTGGCATGACGTTCAGGGGGCTTCGCCGAAGAGTGCCGCGGCCATGGCTTCGGTGGGCGCCGGGGCGCCGGTGAACAGCTCGAAGGCCAAAACGCCCTGGTAGAGCAGCATGCCCAGCCCGTCGACGGTTCGGAGACCCCGGGCCTCGGCCCGCGCCAGCACGCTGGTGCGGCGGGGTTTGTACACCAGGTCACAGACCACGGCGGCTTCGCCCAGGTGCTCGAGGGGCAGGGTCTGTGCGAAGGCGGTGGCGCCCTGCCCTTCGCCGAGGGTGGCGCTGGTGGCCTGGATCAGCAGGTCGGTGCCCTCGAACTCGGCGGGGAGGTCCTCGAAACCGCCGTGGGCCAACTCGCTGCCGGGGCAGGCCGCCGAGAGCTGCGCGACCAGGGCGGCGGCCTGGTCCGGGCGCCGGGCGGCCACGTAAACGCGCGCGGCGCCCGCTTCCGACAGGCCCACCGCGGCGGCCCGGGCCGCGCCTCCGGCCCCGATCATGGTCACTCGGTTGCCCTGGAGCTGCACTCCGGCTTCGACGAGTGAGCGCGCCAGGCCGGTGGCGTCGGTGTTGTGGCCGACGGCCCGACGGCCCTGCAGTACCACGGTGTTGACGGCTCCGATGGCGCGGGCGCCGGGCGTGACCTCGTCGAGCAGCTCGGCGATGGCCTCCTTGTGGGGCAGCGTGATGTTCAGGCCTTCGACGCCCAAGGCGCGCGCGGCCTCGAGGGCCTGTGGCAGGCGCTCGGGGGGCACGGCGTAGGGCACATAGAGGGCGTCGAGGCCCAGCTCGGCGAAGGCGCGGTTGTGCATACGCGGTGAGCGCGAGTGGGCTACGGGCCAGCCGAAGATGCCGAACACGCGCGTCATGACCGCTCCACCCGCACCGGCAGCTGACCCTCGTGCAGGCGCAGCCGCAGCCGTTCGCCGGGCTCGGCGTCGCTCGCCCGCAAAAGCGCTCTACCGTCGGCCTCACGGATGGCGATGGCGTAGCCGCGGCCCAGAACATTCAGGGGAGACAGCGCCGACAGACGGGCCGAAAGCTCCGAAAGGCGCGCCCGACGGGCCGACAGCAGCGGCCCGATACTCGAGCCCAGGCGCGTGCGCAGGGCCACCAGACGCTGGCGGCGGACCGACAGCAAAAGCCGCGGGTCGCGACGCCGGAGCCGCTCCGCCAGCGACTGCTGCTGACGCCGCGCCGCCCGCAGCCGCCGGCCCAGGGCCTCGGCATTGCGCCGCTCGAGCACAGACAGCCGCACCCGCACGCGGCCCAGGGCGGTACGCGGATCGGCCACCCGCCGCGCCGCCCGGTCGAGCCGCAGGCGGGCTCGCGCCACCTTCATCTCCAGGGCCCGCTGCAAGCGGCGCAGATGACCGTCGAGTTGCTCCTGCAGAGCCTGCCGGTCGGGCACGCACAGCTCGGCGGCATTGGATGGCGTGGCGGCGCGCACGTCGGCGACCAGATCGGCGATGGTCACGTCCACCTCGTGGCCGACCGCGCTGACCACCGGCACCGGGCAGGCAGCGATGGCCCGGGCCACGCGCTCGTCGTTGAAGGCGACGAGATCCTCGGCGGCGCCGCCTCCGCGCCCCACGATCACCACGTCGAGTTCGGGCACATGGGCGATGGCCGACAGCGCCCGGACGATCGCCACCGGCGCCTCGGCGCCCTGTACCAGGGTGGGGGCGACCACGATGGGCAGCGGGCAGCGGTCGTGGGCCACGCGCACGATATCGTGCAGGGCCGCGCCCTTTTCGCTGGTGACCACGCCCAGAACCCGGGGCAAAAGCGGCAGCGCTCGTTTGCGGGCGGGGTCCAAGAGCCCCTCGGTCTCGAGCTTCTTGCGCACGGCCTCGAACTGGGCGTGCAGCTCGCCCAGGCCGGCCGGCAGGGCCGTGCGGGCGATCATCTGATAGCTACCGCGCGGCTCGAACAGGGAGAGCGTGCCGCGCAGTTCCACGCGTGCCCCGTTTTGCAGCCTGGCCTTGCTGCGCCGGGCGTCGCTGCGGAACATCACGACGCGCAGTTGCGCCGGATCGAGCTCATCGTTGAGCGTGAAATAGACGTGGCCCGAGGCGGCGCGCGTCAGATCGCTAACCTCGCCCTCGACCCGCACCTGACCGAAGCGGCCCTCGAGCTGCTGGCGCACCATGCGATTGAGCTGACTGACACGAAAGACCTGTCGCTCGGAGCCGCCGGACTTGCCGCCTGAGCCGCCGCCTTCATCGAGACCATCGAAGAGGGAGCGCATCACCATGGGCGGAGACCTTAGGACTGGTGGAGAAATAAGTCGATCGGGCCGGCTTCGAGGCGCCGGTGACGGCGCCGCCTGGAAGCGCATGGCTCGCGTTCGAGTCGACCGATGAAGACACAGCCACTCTCCTAGATGTGCTCGGCGGGAGTGCTGAGCCGATGATCGGGGTCGATACGATGCCAGATGCAAGGACGGCCTGCGCCGGAATACTCCGTGTATTTCAAGGGGACCGGACGCCGCAGCTGGCGCCGTAGCGGTCCCGAGAGCGGATCATGACTCCCGCCGAGCACATCTAGGCGCTCGTCCCGCGCGCTGCGCCAGGGCGCTTCAAGCCGAGCTGCTGCGCGTGCGGCGGGCAGCTTCTTCCAGAGTGGGCGCGAAGAGGCGGGCGAAGCGGCGCGGCTCCTTGATTTCGCGCTTGCCCAGCTCGGCATCGGCCTCGCGCTCGGCCAAGACGCCCTCCGCATCGGCCTGCAGCTGGCCGCGGGCGCGGCGTGCGAAGATCGAGGTCAGGGGCTCGGTGGGCTCGCGGCGGTGGGCGCAGATCACCTGCTCCAGCAGCTCGATGGCCCGATCGTTCTGTTGGCGCACGGCGGCGGCTGTGGCACGCATCAGCGCCACGTCGTCGTGGAAGCAGGGCAGTTCCAGGGCTGCGACCCGCTCGGTGGCGGCTTCGGCCAGCTCTAGGAGCCCGGGCGGCGCATCGCGGCTGGCCCGGGCCAAAAGCGCGAGTCGCGCCTGGGCCAGGGTGGTGAGCCCGAGCCAAACGGGCACCACGTTGAGGGCTACGGAGGCGTAGCCTTCCAACTGCTTGAGCAACTCGCGGCAGCGCAGGGCGTCGCCCGAGTAGAGCGCGAAGCTGGCGCGGGTCATCAGGTCTGCTGCCAGGCTGAAGCCCGCCTGCTCGCCGCTCTCGCGGTGCGCGCGCTCCATCAGGGCATGGGCTTCCTCGACGCGGTCGCCCTTGAGCAGCCCCCGCGCCAGTGTCAGCCGGTGGCGCAGGGTGCTTACGCGGTCGCCCCGTTCTTCGGCCTCGCGGATCCAGTTGCGCATGCGTCCGCCGTCGACATCGCGGGCGAAGCTGATGCGCAGGTGGCTCAGGACGGTGCGGGCGATGCGCATCTCGAAGGCACCACCGCGGCAGTGGTTGCGGTAGAGTTCCTCGGCGCGCAGCAGCTCATCGGTGGCTTCCTCGACGCGGCCGTGGAGGTAGACGGAAAGCCCCTTGGCGAAGGCGATGGCCGCGTGCCCCTCCGGAGTGTTGAGGCGCCGGGCCAGGGCCTCGGCCACATCCATCGCACCCGAGGTGCCGACGCCGGCCAGGGTGCTGTAGGCCACGTCGACGTGCACGTGGTAGAGCGCGAGCAGGCGCAGGATGCGTAGGGGTTCGCCGAGCTCCAGGGCCTGTTCGGTCAACTCAACCAAGAGTGGAAGCGGGCGGTCGAGCTCGTTGGTCAAAAGACCCTGGGCGAGCTCGGTCAGCAGGTCCAGGCGCTCGAGCTTTTCGCCGTCGAGCTCGCTCTCGCTCTGCTCCTTGAAGCCGAGGCCCCGCTGGCGCAGGCGCCGCCAGTGTTCGCCGGCCTGGTAGGCGCCCTCGGCAAAGTCCGTGGGCAAGGTCACGTTCAGCGCGCGCAGCGGTTCCTCCAGCTCGCGCAGGCCCTCGTCCACGTGTCCGGCCAGCAGCAGCTGGACGCCGCCCAGGGCGCGCAGGGTCACGGCCTGCTCGGGCCAGGTGGCGGCGGTCAGGAAGTAGGCTTCGGCGGCCTGCTTGCCGCGGCCGGCGTCGACCAGGGCGTCGGCCCACAGGCGCTGAAGCTCGTGCTTGCGCGGCAGTTGTTGGCAGTGTTCGGCGGCCAGACCGTAGAGGCGAGAGGCCTTCTCGAAGGCCAGGGCCTTGGAGGCTTGCTCGGCGGCGCGGGCGGCGTAGAGGCTGGCGCGGTCGCGGTGGCCGGCGCCGAGCAGGTGGCTTGTCAGGGCTTCCAGGTCGTTGGCGCCGCTGGCCTCGAGCGCGGCCGCCAGTCGCCTGTGCCAGCCCGCCAGCGTGGCCGGTGACATCGCGGAGGTGATCGTCTCGCGGATGGTGTCGTGGTAGACCTCGACGGCACGGATGTTGTGGCTGGAGACGCCGCGCACGAGCTTGGCGGCGCGCAGCTCCGACAGCGCCGTGGGCAGATCGATGTTGAAGGAGGAGACCAGCGTGAGCATGTCCTCGCGCACCGGTCGTGCCGACACGCTCAGCAGTTCCAGCAAGGTCCTGGCGTCGGCGGAGAGGCCCGTCACGGTCTGCGCCAGCACGCGCTCGAAGCTCACCAGGCCCCGTGCCGTCTGGGATGAGGCCAGGCCGGTGGCGACGCGGGTCTGTACGTGCTGCACCAGCTGGGTGAGCAACTGGGGGTTACCGTTGGATTCGAAGCCCAGCTTACGCGCGCCAGCGTCGCCGCTGGTGTCGGCCTTGCCGGCGAGCAGGGCCTTGGCCAGCGCGTAGCTTTCTTCGGTTGTCAGCGGCGAGACCGGGAGGTCGCGCAGGTCCAGGCCCTTGGTCTGGCCCAGGTGCTCGAGCAGCATCTTCAGGCCCGAGCTCTGCTCGGTCTCGTCGGTGCGGTAGACACCGCACAGCAGCATGGCCGGGGCGTCGCTGCCGCTGATCAGCTCGATCAGCAGTCGGGCGCTGTCCTCGTCGCTCCACTGCAGATCATCGACACAGATGACCAGCGGTTTGAGGTCGGCGATGCGGCTGAACATCTCCTTGAGCGCCTGAAACGCGATGGTGCGCAGCTCCTGGGGGTTGGGCGGGAGTGCGCGTCCGCGGCGGGTGCGCTTGAAGATGTCGACGCGCTTGAGCACGGGAAAGAGCCCCGTCAGGGCCTCGACCTCGCGGGGTAGCATCTGGGCGGCGTCGCTGGCGGGCAGGCGCCGCAGGTAGCGGCTGAGCGTGTCGATGACATTGTCGAAGGCCTTGAAGGGCACGCTCTCGCGCTCGTAGCAGCGACCCTTGAGCACCACATCGCTGCTCTTGGAGGCCAGCTCCGAGATGAACTCCTCGATCAGGGTGCTCTTGCCGATGCCGGCGCCGCCGTGCACCAGGGCCACCACCGGCCGCCCCTGGTCAGTGGCTTTCAGCGCCGCGCGCAAATCGCGCAGCTGGGCCCTGCGTCCGACGAAGTTGGTCTTGAGTTGGCGCGTGGGCGGGCGGATGGAAGCGGCCCGATCGGGGCCGCCCGCGGGCACCGAGGCGGGCCGGCGACTGCGCAGGGCGCGCAGGATGGCTGCGCCGTCGGGGCGCTCGGTGGGATCGCGCTTGAGCAACTGAACGCAGAGTTGGTCGAGGTCCTCGGGCACGTCATAGACGACCTCGCTGGGCGCTGGCGGATCGTGCTTTTGCTTTTGTTGGATCACGTCCATGGGGGCGCCGTCGAAGGGCACGTCCCCGGTCAGTGCTTCGTACAGGATGACGCCCAGGGCGTACCAATCGGTGGCGGCTGAGTCCGCCTTGCCGCGGCATTGCTCGGGTGACATGTAGGCGGGGGTGCCGATGATGGTCGCCAATGTCTCGTGGATGCTGGCGTCCTGTTCGGTGGCGATACCGAAATCGAGCAGCACCGGGCGCCCGCTCTCGGTGACCAGCACGTTTTCTGGCTTGAGGTCGCGGTGCAGCTTGCCCGCCGCGTGCACCGCCATCAGCCCCTCGACGATCTCCTCGAGCACGGCCCGAAGGCGCGTGGCGCTCTCCAGCGGCGAGCGGAAGAGCATCTCCATGCCCTTGATCGGCAGCTCGGTGGAGTCGAGCGTGGCCTGATACTCGCCGCTGGCCGGTCTTGGGGTCGAGTCGTAGGTTCTGCGTCGGGAGCCGTGCAAATAGGCGAGCAGGTCCTTGCCCTCGACATACTCCATGGTGAAGTACCACTGATTGCCCTGGGAGAAGAGCTCGTGCAGCGTCACCAGGTTGCGGTGGCTGACGTCGGCCAGGGCGCGGAACTCCTTCTTGAAGCGATAGATGCCCGAGGCGTTGACGGACAACAGGGTTTTGAGGGCGACTCGGCTCTCGAGCTTGCGGTCGTAGGCCAGGTACACCGAGCCCATGCTTCCTGCGCCGATTTGGCGTTCGATCACGAAGCGGTCGGTGCCGATGAAGTCGCTATCCACGAGGCCCTACCATCTTATCAGCTCGTGGGCTTGCCATCGCGCAAGAAAGCGATGCGCCCAGGTGCTCGGCTGTGGGGAGCGGTGGGAGAGGGCGGGTTAACACGACTGTGTCAGGGTAGCGGCGGCCCTCGCTTGTTCAGGGGATCTGTAGGCTTCGTCGGCCGTCTCGAAAGGGACACACCCTGCCGTAGACGCCCGCCAAACCCTACAAATCCCCTGCCCGGCGCGATCTTCCACCGCCACCCTGACACAGTCGTGTTAACCCGGATCGTTCATGAAGGTGCGCAGCGAGGGGCCGGGAATGCCTCGCAGGACAGTGTGGCACGGAGAAAAGAATCCGCAGGCGTACTCAACCCCGCAAACGAATCGCCACCACCAGTTGAGCCAGATTCTTTAGCACCCCAGGCACACGCCGGAAGAGATGGACCGAGGGCTCCCGCATCTCCTTGATGCGCACCGGGATTTCCCGAATCGGAACGCCCGCCCGCTCGGCGCGGATCACCAGCTCGCTGGCGAAGAGGTCGCGGTCGACGATGCACCGGTCGACGATGGGCATCAGCGCCTCGCGGCGGAAGGCCTTGAGCCCATGGGTGTCGGTGCCGCGGAAGTCCAGGGCCACGCGCAACATGCCGTTGATCACCAGGCTGCCCAGGTGACGCACGAAGGGGCGCTCGTCGCTGGCGCCGTCGGCCAGCTTGGAGCCGATGACCAGGTCGGCTTCGCCCGCTTTTAGGATGCGCAGGGCGTCGCGGTAGAAGCCGGTGTCGCAGAGATCGATCTCATCACAGATCACGAAGCGACCGTTCGCGTCGACGATACCCTGGCGCAGCGCCTTGCCGTAGTTGCCGTTGCCGGGTTCGCCGGTGGAGAAATAGCTCACCTGCGGGTAGCGGCCGCGTAGCTCCTCGCAGATTTCGAGGGTGCGGTCGGTGGAACCGTTTTCCGCGAGCACGATTTGATAGTCGACGTCGAGGGCGCCCATGCGGTCGACCAGGTCGGTGACCGAGGCCCGCAGAATGCCCTCTTCGTTGTAGAGGGGGATCACAATGGTGAGATCCCGTGCCTCGCTCGTTGCCTGGCTCAAGGCTTTTGCTCCCGCGCGCGGGCCGCCGCCTGGCGCCCGAAGATCAAGGCATCCTCCATGGAGGAGTAGTTCCAGCCGCCATAACGGCCGGTGGAGATGATGCCGTGCTGCTCGAGGAAGGCCTCGATGATGGCGACCGACGCCTGGTAGCTGTGGTCGTAGATGACGTAGGCGTGGTCGATGCGACGCGGCGTGGCAAAGGCGATGTCGCCCGGTGCTTCGATGATGCCCATCTCGATGAGGCCCGCTGTGACCTGGGGCAAGAGCGTGTCCATGTCTGGCTGCTGTCGCGAGGCCAGCTCCACGTAGAGGCAGGCCTTGCCCGGTGGCGCCATCTCGGCGCTGAAGTTCGAGTAGCAGCCCACGCGGTAGAACGGAAAGCGCGCTTCGGGCACGTAGACCCAGTGCATGTCGATGCCCGAAGGCCGCTCGAGGGCCACGTCCAGGTACCACAGGGGGGTGCAACGCAGGCTCGCGGCGGCACGCGAGACTTCCGCAGGTGGCGCCTGGAGCAGATCGACCAGGCGGTCGAGCGGCGCGCTCGAGATCAGCCGCTGGTAGGGAACGTCGCCGTCGTCGAAGTGCAGGACGCGGCGCCCGTGGTCGATGGCGCGCGGGGCGTGCTCGAAGCGCGGAGCTACGGGCAGGCTTGCACACAGGGCCTCGCTCAGCTCCGCGATGCCCGAGCGCGGGTAGAGAAAGTTCCTGTTGTAGCCCAGCTCGCGGTCGTTGAGACCCACCGCGCCGGCGATCACGTCGTCGAGCTGGGGTAGGGGCACAAAGCGCGAGCACCAGTCGGGGCTGATCTCCCGGGGATGCACGCCCCATAACTTTTGGTTGTAGGGGATCATGAAGTGTCGGCTGAAGCCGTCGCCGAAGTGCTTGAGGCAAAACTGCTCGAAGTCCGCTGGCTCGGGCGTCCGGGCGGCTCGCTCGCGGGCCTGCAGAAAGCCCATCAGGCACTCGTGGGCGGTGGTCGGGGGCAGGCCGTAGGTATTGGCCTGGTAGGGGTAGCGCGTGTAGACGCCCTGGCTGAAGACCATGCTGCGGCGCTGGACCTCGATCAGCCGGCCCGGCAGCAGCTGCTCCACCCAGCGCCGAATGTCCGGGTCGCGCAGGTGCAGGAGGTGTCCGGTGCGGTCGAAGCGGTAGCCGCGCTCTTGCAGCGTGATGGCGTGGCCGCCGGGTGCCGCCAGGCGCTCGTGGATCTCGCAGTCGCCGCCCAGGTGGTGGGCAGCCGACATTCCAGTCAAGCCGGCACCGAGGATCTGAATCGGGGCGCGCGTCATGCCGAGTTGCGGCGGACTGTTGACCAGCGTCGCCAGGGCGTCAAGGCGCCGCTGGCGCAGGCGCGATGGAGGACAGCAGGGCGTGGGCTGCGAGCAACTCGAGTTCGAGTGGCGGAAGCCCGGCTGGTAGCGCGGCGCTGCAACCGGCCTGCAACCGTAGGGCCGCTGCGCCCGTGCCCAGCACGATGGTGCCCTCGACCACCGTCAGGCAGCGCAGAACGCGTCGCTCGGGTAGCTCCAGGTGGCCGCTGCCGCCCAGGCGCTCCACGCGCAGCGGTGCGAAATCCAGCAGCGCATCGGGCTCGGGGCCGCAGAGCAGCTCGTGGCGTGCGGGCAGCGCCGTGTCGGGCCAGCCGCAGGCCCGGCGCCGGGAGCTCAGCCAGGCGGGATCGCTGGCGCGGTCCCAGTCGGTCACCGCGAGCGCTTCTTCGAGATGCAGCGGTCGCAGCTGGCCATGTGGGTCGGGGCGGCCATCCCCGTCGTAGCGGCGCCCGTAGTCCCAGTAGCGATAGGTCAAGCCGCGCCGCCCCGGCAGCACGCGTTGGGGCTCGATCAGTGTGATGCCGGCGCCCACGGCATGGGGCGTGCCGGGGTCGAGCACGACCAGGTCCCCGCGCTGCACAGGGATGCGGCACAGCAGCGCCTCGAGCCCGGCGCCGGCCTCCAGCGCCTCGCGCACGCGGGCTTCGGTGGTGCCGGGTTGGAAGCCGTGCACCAGCGTGGCCCCCGGCTCGCAGTCCACCACGTACCAGCACTCGGGCTTGCCCGAGGCGTCGGGCTGCCGCACCTGGGCGTCTGTGGGGTGGATCTGCAGCGATAGGGGCTCGGCGGCGTCCAGCCACTTGACCAGCAGCGCCGTCTGGCTGCGACCGGCCCCCAGCTCGTCGCCGAGCATGGCGGCAGGATCCTCGGCCAGCAGCTCGGAGAGCGCCCGGCCGTCGCTGGCGAAACTCGGAAACTCGGGGCCCGCCGACAGCTCCCAGGACTCGCCCACCACGGCGTTCAGATCGCGCCCTGGCCCCAGGATGTCGGCCTTGAAGTGCTGGACGATCCTGCGGCCGCCCCAGGGCGTTCGGCTGGCGGGCGTGAAATTGTCGGGGCGGAGCGGAATGGGCCGGGGGCGATGATGGGAAGAGTCATTCACGTCGAAAATTTTACCCTTGCCGTGGGACAGGTAGACTGATGTAGGACAAGCCCGCCAGGAGGCACGCCATGACCTACACCGGACAAGACCGCAGGGTTCACAAGGTATTCGTGACGCGCAATACCGAATACCACCTTCGCCGCGATACCTGCGTTCGAGTTCGCGATCGCCAGAGCGGCCGCTGGATGGACGGGCATTTCGCGGTTAATCGCGAGGTGGCGGGGGCGATTCGCTTCTTCGAGAGCGGCGCCCTCTCGGCCCAGCCGGGTCTACCCCAGGTGGGCGAATCGCTCTATTTCGAGGACGCGGGCCACGATTTGGTCACCAGCTCGATCGTGTCGGTGGAGCGCCCGCGGCGCGACGTGGTCGACCAGTACCCGTGTTGAGACGGGAAACGCTGCCCGGTCTGCATCGCCCGTGCTATGGAAGGCAGCGATGTCCGAGCGGATCGTGCGCGTCGTCGCGGCCTTGATCGAAAACGATGGGCGCTACCTGATCACCCAGCGGCGCGCTGGCGCCGTGCTCCCGGGGCTGTGGGAGTTTCCCGGCGGTCGCGTGGAGGCGGGTGAGAGCGACCAGGACGCCCTGCGCCGCGAGATGGGGGAGCGCCTGGCTGCCGAGGTCGAGGTGGGCCAGATGATCTCCTTCGTGCGCCACCGCTACCACAGCTACACCGTCGACTTGCATCTCTACGAGTGCCAGCTGCTCAGCGACCTCGCCATCCGTGCGGTGCGCGACTTCCGCTGGATCCGTTCCGCCGAGTTTGACGATTACGAGTTCACGCCCGCCGACGAGGCCTCCATGTCGCAGCTGCTCGGGGAGATTTCCCAATGAGCGCGCGCGGCATCGCCTGGGGGCTATTGCTGTGGCTCGCAGCCTGCGGGCGGCCCGCCCCGGCCGCCGATCCCGAGGCGCCGCCCCAAGCGCCAGCTCCGGCAGCTTCGGAGGCCGCTGCACAGACCACCACCGCGCCGGCCGCCGAGGACACCGCCGCCGACGGCTATGAGGCCAGCCCCTCGCGCCGCGGTCCTGAGGGCCAGGAGATCTTCGGCGGCGACATCGACTGGTCGGCCCCGGAGGTTTCGCTCGCTTCCATGCTGGCCGAGCCCGATCGCTTCGCCGGGCGCAAGGTGCGCACCCGCGGCGTCATCGGCCGCGTCTGCCAGCGCCAGGGCTGTTGGATGGAGCTGCGCGGGGAGGGCGCCGAAGAGCCGGTGCGCGCGCCCCTGGCCGGCCACTCCTATTTCATGCCGCAGCGGGCCATCGGTCGAGAGGCCACCGTGGTGGGCACCGTCGACGTGCGGGAGCTGAGCGAGGCCCACAAGGCCCACCTGCGCTCCGAGGGGGCGGAGGCTACCGAAGTGCGCCTCAGCGTCGTGGCCAGCGCCGTCGCCCTGCTCGACGTCGTGGCCAAGGGGGAGTGAGCGACGCCGTGGCCTCGGATATTCCTGCGCGCTGCCAGCTCTGCGATAGCCCCATGCCCGCGGGCGGGGCCCAATGCTCCACCTGCGGCAAGGTCTATGGCGAGCAAAACCGCTGCCCCAGCTGCCACGCCATCGCCGCCGTCAGCGAGCACGGCCCCGGTGACTACGTCTGCGCCGCCTGTTCGGCGCCCCGGGTGCGCACCCGCAGCACGCCTGTCGATTCGGATTTCGCGGACGCCCTCGCTCGCAAAGCGACCCGTGACCGCGTGCTCTCCTACGTCTTCCTTCCAGTCGGCGCGCTCAGCTCCTTGGTCGGCCTGGGCTTGGGCTCGGCGGCCCTGGCCTGGCTCGAAGGCGGTTTTCGCAGCGCCGGGCTGGTCGTCGGGAGCATCGCCCTGGGCATCGGAGTGCTCGGGCTGTGGGTGGCCGGACGCGCCCTGCGCTCGGCGAGGGCCCTGGGTGAGCGCGTGCGCGATGCGCGCCTGATGCTGCACGCCGGGCGCAGCCAGGATGGGGTCACGGCCGGGGATGCAGCGCGCCTTTTGCGCCTGGACGAGGCCGCCGCCGACGCAGCCTTGACCGAGCTTGCCAAAAAAGGTCAGCTGGACCTGGCGGTCGACGATGTCGGCACGGTGCGCTATCGGGTGTTCGACGCCGAACTCGAAGAGCAGGCCGAGGAGGTTTCCGCCGCCCAGCTGCGGCAGCGTTGATCAGCAGGTCGGCGTGACGCTCTCGGTGAGGGCCAGCACCAGCACCAGCAGGCCCTCGAGCAGGCGGTCGACGTCGTGCGACTCGGCCGCTGCGCGATCCAGCTCCTGGTTGATCAATCGCATCAGGGCCGGCTGGCTCGAGGCGATGGCGTCCTCACTGAAGCTCGCTTCACCACAGGTCTCGCTGCGCATCTGCCCGTCGAGCACCAGGCGCGAGAGGGCTGCTTCGATCTCGGCCTTGCCGATCACGTGCAGGCCCCGACCGCAGGAGGCCTCGAACGACAGATAGACCATCACATAGAGGAAATAGGCCATCGCCTGTATCGGCGCGCCCGGGATTTCGCTCAGCTCGTCGGAGACGAAGTCGGCCAGCGCCGGCTGCTGTCGCTCCATCTGGCGAAAGGCGACGTTGAGCTTCTGGCGTAGGTCGTCGCCCGACAGCTGTCGGAGCACGCCAGCGATGGCACTTTCTTCGACCACGGCGTAGCTGGGCGCCGAGTGCAGTGCGACTCTCTGAACGAGCATGGCGCCAGCCTAGTCAGCGCCGCCCGGGGCGTCACCTTTTTGGCCTGGTCAGTCGTCGTAGAAGAGAGGTGGACGCTTGCGGACGAAGCGCAGGATCAGCTCGCGCTGCTCGGCCGAGAGGCGGTCGAAACCGACGCCGATGCCCGGCTCGGAGTCCATGTCCATGGGGTCGCGCACGAAGCGCACGGTGCCAGCGATGACCTGCTCGAAGCCCCCGGGGAGCGTCAGCGTCAGATCCACCTTGTCGCCGACGGCGGCCGTGAGATAGGTGCCGACGAAGACGCCGCCCTCGGCGATGTCGCCGGAGAAGCCGACGAAGAAATTCGACTCCGTGGTGGCCCCCACATTGGCTTCGAAAGCGGCGCGCTCACCGGGGGCGCTGGGGGGGCGCTCGGAGACGGGCCGGGCGTCGCTTGGCACCGGGGCGGCCGCGGGCACGGCGGTGGCGGCGGATGCGGCCGCGGGAGGATGGCTCGGGGGCCTCATGCTCGGCGCCTGGGACAGTGGGTAGAGCTTGCTCATGACCCGGGCCAGGGCCTGCGTCGCGACCTGTACGCCGGGCAGGTCGCCGCGGACGTCCTGCAGCAGCGCCATGGTTTGGCTCAGGTAGCCCATGGCGGCGCGCACGCTGGCGCGTCCGTCGATGGGGGAGGTAGCGTTCTGGGCCTCGAATAGTGCGCCCACCGACTGGGCGATGTTGGAGGCGATGGCCATCACCTCCTCGGGGACCTTGGGATCGGCCTGCAGGGCTTCGAGCGCCTCCCCGAGCAGGTCTCGGGCCTCGCTCGCGGTCTGTGCTCCCTCGTAGCTCATCGGTTGCCTCGTGGTGGACTCTCGGGTTCGAGCCGGCTGCGGCTGCGGCCCGCGACAGGGGCCCGAGCCTAGCTCGGATCATCGGTGAATTCACGCCATGATCGCGCAAGGGCCCGCCTTTGCAGGGCTTTCGGGGCCGGCGCCGCGGCGAGCGCTACTGGAGCGTGGGACCGAACTCGATCTTTCCGAAGCGCGCCTCGTACTTGGCGAGGGTCTCGGAGAGGGCCACGCTGAAGCGCTTGGCGTGTTGCGGCGACATCAGGATGCGCGACAGCAACCAGCCCTGCTTGCCCTGGACGAATGCGAAGTCCATTGCGAACGAATCCTGGCTGCTGGCCACCTGGGCCAGATTGGCAAAGCGCCCCTTGGCTATCTCGTCGTCGGCCTTGATCACGACCGAGGGGCTGTCGTTTCCTTGTTTGGGGTCATTCATGGCCCCTTAGATAGCGCTCCGATCACCATGGACCAAGTTCTATTCTGCCCCTTTTGCCGCGAGTCCTTCGAGGATCAGAGCCACTGCCCGGAGCACGAGCTGGAGCTGGTCCCGCTGCTCGCGCTGCCCAAGCGCCGCCGTGAGTTCGGGGACGACGAGCCCCTGAGCCTGTTGTCGCCGGCCCTGGGGCGCGGTGCGCTGGCGCTCGGGGCCGTGGCCACGCTGCTCGCCTTTGTGGCGCTGCCGCTGGCGCGCGTGGACGGGCCCGTCGCCATGGGTGGAACCATGCTGCGGCTGGCCCTTTCCAGCACGCCCAAGCTGTGGCTGGTGCCGGCGGCTGCCAGCGCCTGTCTGAGCACGCTGCATCGGCGCCGCACACCGAGGGGCATGCGCGGCGCGCGTTTGGCGCTGCTGGTGCTGAGCGTGATCCCGCCGGCGGTCGTGGTCTGGACCTACCGCGGTGTGGTCGAGGCGGTGGCCCTGCTGTCAGTCACGACCCTGCAGCCGCTGACCCCGTCGCTGGCCCTCGGCGCCTTCGCGGTCATCGGGGCGGCGCTGCCGGCCTGTTACGGCGCTCTGCGCCTGGGCGTTGTGCGGCGCTCCGCGTCGAGCACGTAAGGAGCCGCCGCAAAATAAGGTTACCAACTCGACTCCGAACCATCCCGCCCAGCTGCGTTGCGCCGCCTTCAAATACGCGGAGTATTCGCGCGGCGTCGCGCCCTGCCGGACGGGCGCCTCGAAGCCGACTTGGCAACCTTATTTCGCGGCGGCTCCTAACCCCCCGAAGTCGCGGAGCTTTCAGGCGTGCAGCCGGTGGGCCCGCCGGCCTGCCTCCGGGCGCCCCCCACCGTTTCACCTTTGCCGGCCGGTCGCCTGGAGTATACTCGACAGACGCACGTACGGCGCGCCGGGAGGTCCGGGGTGCGGTTCAGGGCGGCTCTCCGGGAAAAAACGACTTGGAGCTCAAGCAGCACCTCAAGCTTTCGCAGCAACTGGTCATGACGCCGCAGTTGCAGCAGGCGATCAAGCTGCTGCAGATGTCGCGCACGGAGCTGGTGGAGACGGTTCACCAGGAGCTGCTCGAAAACCCGGTGCTGGAAGACCTGCGGGAGACCTCTGACGGCTCTGGCGGCGACGCCTCGGATCGTCAGCTGGTGGAGCAGGCGATCCCCGAGCGCAGCACCGAGGGCGCGCGGGACGCCGACCACAAGGCTTCCGAGATCGACTGGGATCGCTACATCGAAAACCACGCCATGCAGGCGCCCATGCCCGGTGGCAGCAGCCGGGGCTTCGAGGACTTGCCCAGCGTCGAGTCGACGCTGACCAAGACCGAGGACCTGGTCGATCACCTGGAGTGGCAGGTGCGCATGAGCGACATGGTCGAGGACGAGTGTCGCTTCGCAGCGCTGGTGCTCGGCAATCTCGACGACAAGGGCTACCTCGAGGTCGAGGGCCTGACCCCCGACGAAGTCGTGCCGCGGCTCGCCGAAGAAGCCGAGATCGACGCCGAGGACGCCGAAGAAGTGCTGAAGATGATCCAGCGCTTCGATCCCATCGGCGTCGCCGCCCGCGACCTGCGCGAGTGTCTCCTGGTCCAGGCCGAGCACTACGGCATGGACGAGCTGGTCGTGCGCGTGATCGCCGACCACATCCACGACCTCGAGCGGCGGCGCTATCCGGCCATCGCCAAGGCGTTGGGCGTGGACCTGGAAGAAGTCTACGACGTGGCCCAGGCCATCGGCGACCTGGAGCCGCGGCCGGCGCGCAACTTCATCTCGGCCGAGCCCCAGTACATCGAGCCCGACGTCTGGGTGCACAAGGTGGGCGACAAGTACTTCGTCGTGGCCAACGACGACGGCATGCCGCGCCTGAAGATCAGCCGCGTGTACCGCTCGGCCATGAAGGGCAACAACGAGGCCAAGGAATACATCCAGAACAAGCTGCGCAGCGCTCAGTGGCTGATCCGCAGCATCGACCAGCGCCGCAAAACGATCGAGCGGGTGACCGACTGCATCGTCGAAAAGCAGCGCGACTTCTTCGAAAAGGGCATCGAGTATCTCAAGCCCATGATCCTGCGCGACGTGGCCGAGGAGGTCGGCATGCACGAGAGTACGATTTCGCGCGTCACCAGCAATAAATACGTCGCCACCCCGCGTGGATTGTTCGAGCTGAAGTACTTCTTCAACAGCGCCATTCGTCGCTCCAGCGAAGAGGACATCGCCTCCGAAAGCGTCAAGCAGGCCATCAAGAAGATGATCGACGCCGAGGATCCGAAAAAGCCACTGAGCGACCAGAAGATCGTCGAGCTACTGCGTGAACAGAAGATTCAGATCGCCAGGCGCACCGTCGCCAAGTATCGGGAAATGATGGGAATCGCCAGCTCGTCCAAGCGAAAGAAGTACTTCTAGCCAGACAACGAGGAGTTGCATGCGGATCGATTTTAATTTTCGCAACCTCGAGCCCACCGAGGCGATCAAGGCCTACGCCGCCGACAAGCTGAGCAAGCTCAACAAGTACGTGCGCGGGTCGGTCGATGCGGCGGTGACGTTTTCGGTAGAGCGCCATCTGCACTGTGTCGACGTCAGTCTCAACGTCGACGGTGAACGTCACCAGGGCCGAGAGGAACAGGAGGACATGTACGCCTCCATCGACCTGGTGGTCGACAAGATCCAGCGGCAGCTCAATCGCGCCCACGAACAAAGCACCAACCACCGCCGTGGGCCGCAGCCCGACGGCTGAAAGAAAGCCGAGGGCCGCAGCCCGACGGCTGAAAACAAGCCCGCGGCGGGCCTGTCACAGACAGCCGGTGCAGGTTTCCTTGGCGTCGATGGCGATGCGGCCGTAGCCGCCGCCGCCCCCGGCCCCTCCGGCTGCTGTGTCGGACTGTCCGGTCTTGCCGGGGAGTTCCGGGTCCGTGGAGCCGATGCCTCCGCTGGTGGTCCGGGAGGAGCCGTTGCCGCCGTTGCCGCCGCGAGCGTCGAGGACTGCGCTCGTGAGGTCGATACTCTCGGCCTCGAGCAGGAGGCCGCCCCCGGAGCCGCCGCCAGCACCGCCCAGCTGCCCACCGCAGCTGGCCGGCCCGTCGCCGCCATGGACGCGCAAGGAGCCGGTGACCAAAAGGCTCGAGCCGGCGGAGATCTGAAGCGCGCCGCCAGCGCCGCCCCTTCCAGTACAGCCGCCGCCGGTGCCGCCGCGGCAGCCTCCCATCAAGGGCACCAGTTCGGCTGTTCCGCGCGTGCCGCCGCCGAGGCCGCCGCCGCAGTCGTCGCCAGCACCGCCCCTGCCCCCGCTGGTGCCGAAGCCGCCCCCGCCGCCGCCTCCGGTTTCATTGCCGCATCGGCTGGGCACGTCGGTGCCCGCCGCGCTGCCGCAGTCGATGTTGCCACCGGCCCCGTGGGTGGTCCCGTCGGCGCTGGCGTCGATGGTTCCGGCGATGCTCGCGGCGTCGGCCACGGCGAAGATCAGCGGACGGCTGCCGATGACCCGGACGGTGGCGCCGGCTGCAACTTGAAGTGAAGTCAGGGCGATTACCACCACTTCACCACCGCCGGGCTGTGCAACGATGATCGGCGTCGGCGTCGGCGCCGGACCGCAGAAGTTCGTGAGCGTCACCGCGCCGCTGGTGTCGATGGTGGTGGTGCCGCAGTCGAGCACGGCGTCGGGGGCGGCCAACCAGTCGACCAGTTCGGGGTCGAAGTTCCTGGGCTGGTAGGGAAAGCAGGCGCTGGCGGTGGCTGCGACCCGGGGGCAGAGATCCTTGCAGTCAGCGGTGCCGTCGCCGTCGCTGTCGGTATTGGGCACGCCGCAATCGCATTGGTCGGGAGCTGCCACATCGAGCTCGCAGCCGTCTTCGGGCTCGCCGTTGCAGTCGACGAAGCTGCCCTCGCAGGCCAGCAGCTCGCAGCTGCCGCTCTCGCAGCCGGTGACGGCATTGGGCAGCTTGCAGCTGCGACCGCAGCCGCCGCAGTGTTCGAGACTTCGCAGGTAGGCCTCGCAGCTCTGGCCGTCGCCGTCGCAGTCGGCGTAGTTCGCGATGCAGCTGGCGATCTGGCAAGTGCCGGTGGCGCAGGAGGGCACGGCGCCGGGCACGGCGCAGACTTCGCCGCAGGCGCCGCAGTCCAGGCGCGTGTTGAGCGCGCTCTCGCAGCCGTTGGCGTAGTCACCGTCGCAATCGCCCCAGCCCACCTCGCAGCTGATACTGCAGCTCCCATCGACGCAGCCGTCGAGGCTGGCGTGGGGGGAGTCGACGCTGGCAGCGAAGGCGCAGGGCGCACCACAGGCGCCGCAGTTTGCGGAGTCGCTGCCGACGTCGGTCTCGCAGCTGCTGCCGTCGCCGTCGCAGTCGGCCATGGGGGCGGTGCAGTCGGCGTCGGTGCAAATACCGCCGACGCAGCTGGTCTTGGCGCAGGCGGTGGCGCAACCGGCGCAGTCGGCCAGGGTGTCGAGGGGGGTCTCGCAGCCGTCGGTGGTATCCCCGTTGCAGTCCGCGTGACCCGGCAGGCAGCGGGCGACGCTGCACTGCCCGTCGCCGCAGGTGGGCACGGCCGCGGCCGGGGCGCACTCGGAGGTACAGTCCCCGCAGTGCTGGATGCGATCGACGGGGGTCTCGCAGCCGGTCAGTGCGGATTGGTCGCAGCTGTCGAAGTTGTCGAGGCAGCCGGCGGCCACGCAGCTGCCCTGGACGCAGCCGGCGACCGCGTTTTCCAGGTCGCAGCCCTGGCCGCAGGCGCCGCAGTGGTTGACGTCGTCGGGCGGAACTTCGCAGCCGTTTTTGGGGTCGCCATCGCAGTCGCGGAAACCCGCGCTGCATTCGGTGATGCCGCACCTGCCGGCGACGCAGACGGCTTCGGCCTGATCGAGGCTGCAGTCGCTCGAGGCCTGTTCGTCGCTGCGACCGTCGCAGTCGTCGTCGACGCCGTTGCAGGTCTCCGGGCAGCGCACGGGGCAGTCGGTATTGGAGAGGTTGGGATTGGGCTCGCAGCCGCCGTCGAGGGGGGGTAGGGGGGCGCTGTCGGGGGCGGAGCCGGCGTCGGGCGAAGAGGTGCTGGCGTCGAAGGGAACTGTCGCGTCCATGGAGCCGCCGTCGGCTGATGCGGCGTCGGCCGTGGGCTCATCGAGCAGGCGGCGGTCGGGGCTGCTGCAGGCCAATAGTAGCCATGCCGCGGCGATCGGCCCCAGGTAACCAGGTGGCTGTGATCGTGTTCTACGGCGCAACGCTCCACCCATGCAGAAACTGGCCTAACCGGGTGAGTGTAACACCGTAACTCGGACGCGCTGCATTGGCGGCCCGCCTACATCATCGGAGTTTCGACGATGAGGGCGGAAGCGTAACCAACTGTGCGCCGATAGTCGCCCGAGACCGGGCCGCTGGTGTCGTGCTCCAGCAGCTCGACTCGGCTCGCTCCCAGTGCGCGAGCGGCGATCAGCATCAGGGCTGTGGCCGCGGCGCCGCACATGGAAATCGCCTCGCGCTCGCAGACCTCGAGCATGGCGCGGGCGTCGCCGCGCTCCAGTTCGCGCAGGGCCAGGGCGTCTTTCTGCAGGGTGGTTTCGTGGTCCTCGTAGTGGTTCATGTCGCTGGAGGCCACGATCAGCGTATCGCGACCGCGCAGGGCTGCCGCGATGCCCAGGCCGGCGCGCTCCAGGATGGCGAAGGGTGCATGACCGACGCTGAGGACGGCGACCCGCAGCCCGGGACGCAGGCGCTGAAGGAAGGGCAGCACCACCTCGGCGGCGTGCTCACCGTGGTGGGGTTCATCGTTGATGCTGATTTCGGGGATTGCGGCGAGTGCGGAAAACAGCGCCGGATCCAGCTCGCTGTCACCCAGGGGCGTGCGCCAGCGCTCGAAGCTCGCCAGCGAAAGCGCCGAGCCGCCGGGGTGATGCTTGGTGTGGAGGATGAGAGCGGTCGCGGGAATCTCCACCGAGGCCAGGGCATGGCCGCAGATGGCACCTGAGAAGATGTAACCGGCGTGGGGAACCATCACTCCGCGGGCGCGCTGCCGCGGCCGGGCCGGAGCGCTCAGGAAACGGTCGACCTGGGCCCGCAGCACCTCGGGCCTGCCGTCGTAAAACGCACCGGCCACCGCAGGTGGGCGCACGGCGGGGTGGAAGTGTGGCATGGGGGAAGCATACGCACGGTGCGGGTGGGTGGCGAAGGATGTGCCGGGTGCCAGCCGGCAGGCGGCACCACGGGCTCCCGGAACCACGGTTCTTGGGGGCTGTCCAACGGTCATGTCAACGACCTGGCCCTCCGCGATGGTAGCGCTTGTCGGCGCGTTCGTTTCTGCCTGTGCGTCGGCGTCGCCGCCGCCGGCCCCCATGGCCTTGCCTTTCGAGCAGCGCCCGTTGTTGTCGGTGCGCGCCGTCGCCACCCGGCCCGTGGAGCCCGACACGGCCAGCCTTGCGTTGTCGGTGCAAGTGACGGGGCAGCGGGCAGAGGAAGTGGGACCGGCTGCCCTGGCCCGGGCCGCGGCCATCGTCGCGGCGGTCGAGCCCGTGCCTTTGCCGGCGCGCGTGTCGACCGAGGATGTGCGAGTGCGCGCGCTCGAGACCGAGCAGCTCTCACTGGACGATGTTGAGGATTGGCGCCCGCGCAGGCTGGCCTACCGCGCATCGGTGCGGGTCAAGGTCGACGACCTGACGCCGACGCAGGCCTCCGGCCTGCTGCTGCGCGGCCTCGCGGCGGGGGCGACCTCAGCATCGCTGGGGCTTCAGCATCGCGACTGCACGGTGCTAGGTGAGCTGAGGGTGGAGGCGGTCGAGCGAGCGCATCGGAGAGCGCGCATCGCTGCGGAGGGCGCGGGGGTTTCGCTCGGCGCGCTCTACCGGATCAAGGAGCTAGCCGCCGAGTGTCCGCCCAAAGGCGATGATCTCGCGGTTCACATCGTTCTCAGCGCTTCCGACGACGGCTCCACCGCCGAGAAGACGCTCGATCAAGCGGGTCTCGAGGGACTCGTGCTGCAGGCGCGGTTGCAGGCGTCGGTCGAAGTGCTCGCGGTTTACGGCATCGAGACGCGCGAGCCGGCGCCGCCCGATGAGACCCCTGGTGAGGCGCATCTGGGGTTGTCGCGCAGCCAGGCGGTGGCCTCGATCGAGGCAAGGGCAGCCATCGAACTGCGCGCCCGTGTGGTCGGCGACGACCCGTCAAGTGGCCACGAAGAGGCGCGGGCTCGCATGGCTCGGGTGATCGTCGCTCTGCGCGAGGCTGGGCTCCGTCCTGACGAACTCGGGGCCGGACGCGTGCGTGTGGTGACGCTCACGCGCAAGGTCGACCAGGAGGGGCATCGCCATCGGGTGGTGAGCGGCTACCTGGCCGAGGCCTCCATCGAGCTGCAAACCACCCGCTTCGAGCAACTCGGCCATTTCATCGCCGTCGCGGCGCGCCAGGGCGCGACGGGTGTCAAGGGGCCCTTCTACTCCCTGGTCGATCCGCAAGCTCACTACGACGTCGCGTTGCGCGCTGCGACCCGGGCTGCGGTCGAGGACGCCCGCGCGCTCGCCACAGCAGGTGGGCGCAGCGTGCGCACGGCGACTCAGGTGCGTGCCACGGGAGGGTGGATCTCCAAGGACGACGTCTTGCGCGAACTGATCGACAACCTGGGGCAGTACCGCGGTGGTTTCCGCGGCCGCTCGGTATCGACCCGATACCAGAGCGACGACTTCAGCCCGGACGCGCAGTTCCCGACCATCACCATCCGACCTCCAGCGCTGGAGGTCGAGGCGTCCGTGGCGGTGGGTTTCGCGCTCGGGAAACAATAGGCGCTCGAGGCGAAGCTCAGCGCGCGGGCTTCTTGTCCGGCTTGATGCGGTCGCCGGGCGTGATTTTCTTGGCAGGCTTGGGCTTGCCGGCGTTTGACTCCGCGTCGGGCTCGCTCTCCAGGGATTCCACGCGTGAGGCGTGCCCTGCGTTCGCTGCAGCGGCCCCTTTTGTCTTCTCGAGCTTGGCCGCCTTCCTGGCTTCCTGCTCTCGCGCGTGCTCGGCCTTCTTGGCTTCGATCTGCTTCCGCTTATCGGCCTTCTTGCGGTCCTGTTCGGCCTTTGCTTCGGCCTTCTTGCGCTCCTGCTCGGCCTTCTTGGCTTCGATTTGCTTCTGCTTGTCGGCCTTCTTGCGGTCCTGTTCGGCCTTCGCTTCGGCCTTCTTGCGCTCTTGCTCGGCCTTCTTGGCTTCGATTTGCTTCTGCTTGTCGGCCTTCTTGCGGTCCTGTTCGGCCTTCTTCTCGGCCTTCTCGCGCTCCAGCTCGGCCTTCCTGGCCTCCACCAGCTGCTTCTTCTCGGCCTTCTTGCGGTCCTGCTCGGCCTTCTTGGCTTCGATTTGCTTCTGCTTGTCGGCCTTCTTGCGGTCCTGCTCGGCCTTCTTGGCTTCGATTTGCTTCTGCTTGTCGGCCTTCTTGCGGTCCTGCTCGGCCTTCTTTTCGGCCTTCCTGCGCTCGCGTTCAGCGTCACGCTCTTCCTTGGCCTCTTTGCGCGCTGCGGCTTGTTCGGCCTTGTGCTGCTCTTTTTCTCGCTTGCGGGCTTCGTTGCGCTCGTGAACTTCGTCCCGGCGCTCTTGGCCGTGGTTTTTCGGCGTGCTGGAACTCGACGTTGCGGGCTGGGGTCGCGCTGTGCCGCTGCCAGTGCCTGCTGCCGCCCCGCCGCTCGCCGCCGAGCTGCCGCCCGCGTTCGCGTTCGCGTTTGCGCTGGCCGCTGCTGCCGCCCCCGAGTTCGCGCTGCTGGCCGCCGAGCCGCTGCTTTCGGACGGCTTGGCGCGCATGGCCGCACGGGTCTCCGCAGTCTCCCCGCCGCTGCCCCGGGTGGCGTCACCGGCGCGACGGCTGGTGCCGGCGTGGCCGCTGCTGTGGGCGTTGATGGTGCATCCCACCGCGGCCGACAACAGCACGTAGAGGGCACTGCCGAACCAAGGTCGAAGGGTCGAATGCTGCTTTCCGTTCATGCGTATCTCCATGGCACACCCTGGCGCGGGGCGTGCCTCCCCGATCGGCGCGATCAGGCGCCTTTTCTGGGTCATGCCCTATGGACGCGCGCCCGCTTGCCAGGATTCACCTGGCCGCTTCCACCATCTCCTTGAGCCGCGACAGGGCGAGCTCCAGCCGGGCCTGATCCTGGCCGAAGGAGAATCGCATGTGATGCCGGAAGCGGGAGGGGCGTCCGAGTCGGCGCTGTCCCGGGTCGACGTCGAAAAAGGTGCCCGGCACGGTGATCACCTTGTGCTGCAGGGCCGCCTTGAAGAAGCTCATGCCCGTGTTGATCGACTCGGGCAGGCCCGAGAGGTCGCCCCAGGCGTAGAAGGTGCCCTCGGGTTCGCAGTCGAAGCGCACGCCCATGTCGCGCAGGCCGGCGATCAAGAGGTCGCGCTTGGCGCGGAAGGCGCGCCGAAGGGCGGCGGTCTCGCGCTCGACGTGCTCGGGCTCGAGCAGCGAGACGGCCGCCCGCTGCATGGGTGCCGAGGCGCCGCCGTCGAGGAAGGAGCCGGCGCTGGTGATGGCTTCGATGACCTTCTTGGGGCCCAGGGTCCAGGTCACGCGCCAGCCCGGGTAGCGCCAGTTCTTGGTCAGGCCGTCGAAGATGACGATGGGATCGCGGTCCACGTCTTCCACGTAGCGCGCCGCGCTGACGATGGGCTCGTCGCCTTCCCAGATGTAGTGCGAGTAAAATTCGTCGAGCAAGAGGCTGCAGTCCAGCTCGCGGGCGATCGCCACCCAGTCGTGCAGGGCCTCGCCGGCCACCAGCTTGCCGGTGGGATTGCAGGGGTTGCTCATCAGGATCGCCCCCAGGCCGCGACCCAGGATCTCGCGCCGCAGCTGCTCGGTGGTGAAGCGGTAGCCGCGCTCCGGATCGAGCAGGATCGGGATCGGCGTAAAGCGGCGGAAGATGTCGAGCAGCTCTTCGTATGCCGTGTAGTCGGGCAGGAAGTGGCCCAGGTTGATCTGGTTGATGGCGGCGCAGCAGCGCATCAGCGAGACGCGACCGCCGCCCGAGATGCAGACGTTTTCGGCCGTGTACTGCGAGGGCATGCCGCGGCGCAGCAGGCGGTTGTAGACGTCGGCGATGGCCTCGCGCAGCTCGTAGAGGCCGGCGATGGGGGCGTAGTCCTGGTCGAAGGCGCCCACGGTGACGCTCTCGATGCGCTCGGGGGCGCCCTCGAGAAGGCCGGTGTCGGGCTGGCCCTGGCCCAGATTGCACCAATCGTCGGCGTGCATGCGAAAGCCGAGGCGCTCGGCCTCCGTCATGACGTAGATCACGCCCGTGCGCGGGACAGGCCGGAAAGCTTCGGCGGAACTGGGGACGGGGTTCATGGCGCGCGAAATGTAGCACTGAACTCGGGGGGCGAAAGCTCGGAGCGATGGGGTTTTGTGATGGCTTGGAATGTGAAATCGTAAACAATATCTAAATTCGCATGGGTCGTGCCGCGCTGCCTTGGCTATGCTCCTTCCCGTGGCAGGCGACGACCGCATCGGCATTCGCGACCTGGAGGTCGACTGCGTGGTCGGCATCTACCCGTCGGAGCGCGGCAAGCCACAGCCGCTGCTGCTGGACGCGGACCTGTGGCTCGACACCGAGCCGGCCGCCCTGGCTGAACGCCTGCACCTGAGCGTGAACTACGCCGCCATCGCGGCCCAGCTTTCCTTTCTGCTCCAGAACGCCCGCTTTCGCATGCTCGAGACCGCGGCCCACGCCCTGTGCCGTTATTTGCTGGCACCGCCGGCGCCCGACGAGCGCCGTGCCCAGATCGCCAAGGTCCGGCTGTCGCTGCGCAAACCCACGATCCTACCGGGGCGTGTGGTGCCTTCCCTCGAGATCACGCGCGAGGCGTCCTGGGTGCGGCTGGTCCAGGAGCAGAAGAGCTTTGGCGTGGTCGATGTGGTCCACGAGAGTCGCTACGTGGGCATCTATCGGCTCAACATCGCGCCCGGGAAGGGCATTCCCCTGCACGTGCACCGGCGCATGCGCGAGGCGGAGATGGTGCTGGGCGAGGGACTTCTGTGTCAGCGACGGCCGGTGGCGCCGGGCACGGTGCATCGCTGGCCGCTGGATGCGCCCCACTGCTACGACAACCCGAGCCGCCGCTACCAGACTGTGCTGTGCGTGGACTGCCCGCCGTTCATCGAGGCCGATGAGGTCCTGGTCGAGGGTGAGCCCGCGCTGGTTGCGCCGGAGTCGCCGGCATGAGCGGGGCAGGGCGGCCATCGCGGGTGTTGGTCACCGGCGCCAGCCGGGGCATCGGGCGGGCGGTCGCCGAGGCGCTGATGGCGCGCGGCGAGGCGGTTGCCCTAAGCGCGCGCGATGGGGCTTTGCTCGAGGCCGTGCGGGCGCCGGCCGGGGCCGATGCTGCCGTGGTGCTGCGTGCCGACCTTTCCAACGCCGCCGAGGCCGAGGCCCTGCCCGCACGGGCGGCTGCGGCGCTCGGGGGGCTCGATGCGGTGGTCGCATGCGCCGGCGTGGTCGAGTATCGCGAGGTCGGCGCCATCGAGCTCAGCTCCCTGCGGCGCCAGTTGAAAATTAACTTTGAATCAACGTTTGTGATGCTGCAGAAGGCCGCTGACCTGATCGCTGACGCTGGCGGGGGCAGCATGGTTGTGGTGACAAGCACGCTCGTGGAGCATCCGGCGCCGATGACCGCGGCCTACGCCACGAGCAAGGCTGCGCTCACGGCCATGGCTCGAAGCTTCGCCCTGGAACTCGCGCCGCGGGGGGTGCGCGTCAATGCGCTCGCGCCGGGGGTCATCGACACCGAGATGGTGCGTGTGGTGCGCCGGCGGCAGGGGGAGCCGGCGCTGAGTGAGGTTGAAGCGGCTGGGCGCGTGCAGCAGCAGCTGGAGGCGTTGCGCGCGCTGCATCCGCTGGGGCGGCTGGGCACGGCGCGCGACGTGGCGCAGAGCGCGCTCTACCTGCTCGACGCGGACTTCGTGACCGGCACGGTGCTGACCGTGGACGGCGGGCTCTCCCTCGGCAGCGGCGCGATGTAGGGCCGTGCGCATCGCTGCCACCGTCGCCGCGGTCTACGCGCTCTATCTGTTGGCCTTGTTTTTCCTGCAGCGCGACATGATCTTCGTGGGCCGTCGCCGTGGGCCTGCCCCCGAGGCGCCCAGCTTGCAGGCGGGGATCGAGCGCATCTGGCTCGACGTCGATGGTGGGCGGGTGGGGTCGTACTACTGGCCGGCGTCGCAGCTGCCGGCGCCAGCGTTGATCTTCGCGCATGGTAACGCAGGGTTGATCGAGGGCTGGCCGCGCAGTCTCACAGCGCTCCGGGACCTCGGGCTTTCGCCGATGATGGTGGAATACCCGGGCTACGGGCGTTCCGGTGGCAGCGCGAGCGAGGCGAGCATCGGGCGCACCTTCGAGCTGGCTTTCGACCGCCTGGCTTCCGACCGGCGAGTCCAGGATGGGCGCATCCTCGCCTACGGGTGCTCGCTCGGCTCTTCAGCGACCGCCATCTCACCGAGATGGTTAAACTGGGCCGGTCTGGGCGAGAGTATGGTGCGAAACAAATTCTAACCAACTGTCATGATGGAGGCCGACGAAAGGTCACCCAATTCGTGTAGGCGCTCGCTCAGCTGCACCGCCAGCGCTGCCGGGCATTCAAAGCGGATTCCGCCGGGCATGCGGAGCATGGCGACGGCCGTGACGCTGACTTCTCGGCGAGCGGTCGTGTGACGAAGGACTACCGGGAAATAGCGCCCATCGACCTGTGGCCCGACGGCTGTTTCGCCGCGCAATATCGCGGCGCTTGCGGTTTCGGTATCGCCGCAATGGGAGGTTTCCTCTTCGTATATCACCCGGGCCAGCGCGTCGACGCTCGGATTCGGCTGAACGCCGAGCTCGGCGATTTTACTGAATGTGCCGTCCACGACTGTGTAAAGGGCGCCGCCCGCAGAGCCACTTCGCCTGGCCAGTTGAATCAGGGCACATTGGATGCGCTGCGCGCGATCTTCGCAAGCGTCGACCTGCGATAAGCACTCGGCATCGCTGAGTTGGCTGTGGTCTGTGTAGGTGGAGCCGACGGGCTGTGGCGGTACGAACTTGCGCGTCGCGCGCCGTCCCAGACGGGCCAGTTTTGCCTCCAAGGCTGGGTTTCCGTGCGCGCACATGGCTGCGTAGCTCTTTTCGGCGTAACGGGCCTGGTCTTCTTCATTGCCAAGTGCCATCGCGACCTGTGCGCGGGTCTCGTAGGCCAGGCCGAGGTTCAACCCGGTGCTGCCGGTCTCGAGCATTTCCGCAATCACGCGCTCTGCGTGCTCGACCGCGTCGGGACCGCGGCCTTCGCCTGAGAGGGCGACGGCCAGTGGCATTCGTATATAATGTAGATGAAATCCGAGTTCGGCCTGCTCGGCTGCTTCGAGGGCTTGAAAGCCAACGCTCACGGCTTCACTGGTGGCCTCACGTAGAAGCAGTGCCCGTACCATCGCGCCCGCCGCATATGGCCATATTTGGTGATCCCCGGCCGCCGTCATGTCCAGAGCGATGCCAAGTTCAGAGACCGCTCCGCCGTAGTCGCCACGGATGCGATGCAACTCGCCGTGTCCGAAGTGGCGGATGGGCCGCCAGTTCGGGTGTTGCTCCGCGAAACCGTCGACCTCGTTCAGGCATTCCTTGGTATGTGTGAGGTCATCGCTGAGCGTCAGCGCGGTCAGCTGCCAGATGAGATGGGTTCCTTCGAGCAATCGCCCGACCCAGTTCCGAATGCGCAATACTTCGACTTCTCGCCGGTTGCGCTCGGCCCCGACGATGTCGCCCTGCCATAAGTCATGGATCATTCGCATCTGCAGCGCGTTGGCCTGATAGAATGGCTCCAGCGCGCAGTGATCGGCCTGCTCCAAACACGAACGGAGCCCCATGCCCGCCTCGGTTAGCCCGATACCACTGCGCACGCCCAGTCGCAGGTATCGGTGATGGCCCTCGTCGAAGCCCGCCCGATCGGGCTCTGCGGTCCTCCTCAGGACTTCGTAATAAAGCTTGCGGGTGTCTTGATGTGCCGTCATGCGCGCGCGCATGCCACAAAGCAGCGTCTGGATGACACTGATCGCAGGAGACAGCTGTGCCAGCGGCTCCAGCGACGGCAAGCGCAAGAGGTAGGGTAGGTCGAAGGTTCCGGCGATGATGGAACCGACCTGTATGACGGCACGTGCGAGCTGTTTGATCGCGGAGGCCGGATCCAATACCCGCTGTTCCGGCGGAGCCTGGTCAAAACGGGCCTGGGCTTGCTGCAACGCCTGTACGATCCGTGCCATCGGATCCATCGATGCATCGAGTTGTTCCCAATCGCGCAGACCCGCCAGTTCTGCGAGCTGCTCGAGCATGGGCGGCAGATGCTTGTCGTCGATGACGCCGTAGACGGCCACCGTTCCAGCCAATCGGCTCTGCAGGGCGTACTTATCGCGACCGGGGCGCCCCAGGCGCTCGCAGCTGCTGACGGCTTGATCGTAGATTTCATACCAATCGTCGGGCAGGGAGTATACGAGCTTGCGAAACTCCTCTGCGGTTTCCGTGAGGCGTTGGGAGGCTTCGGCATACTCCACCAACATGTCGAGGGCGCGATCGAGTTCGCCAGCGCGCATGCGGTGCAGGGCGGCGCGAAAGGTCTCATCGCCGCGCTGCTCAAACATCACGGCCAGCCGCTGGTGCAGCTGCTGTTCGTTGTCCCTGGTGCCTTGAAGCAGAGGCTCGCACCAATGCCGCCTGGTCAGCGCAAACTCCTCGCCGCTGACCTTCAGGACATCGGCTGCGATCAGTTCTCCCAGTTCGCCCTGCAGGCGCCCCGTATCGCCATGCCCACACAAAGCCAAGCAGTCGTCGAAGCTGGCCCACAGCTCGGGACGCAGTCCAAAGGCGCGTCCCAGCTGCCGTGCACCTTCGGAGACTTGCTCGAGGCGATCGCGCATCGCCTGCGCGACGCTTGTCGGCAAATCTTCGGAATCGATGCTCGAGGGCAGCGACCAGACCCCGCCGTGGTAGCGCACGACGCCACGGTCACGCAGGTGTTGGGCCAGGTGCATCATATCTTTCGGGTTGCCGTTCGAAAGCGTGTAGATACGGTGGGCGAGCATGTCCAGATGGGGAACCTCCCCGAAAATGTCCGTCAGTAGCGCGCGTGCTTGGGTCTGATCCAGTGGCTGCAGCGTGATCTGTTCGGCGCGGGCGGCAAGCAATCCCAGGGCCGTAGTGGTGGAAGTGCAGGTGGTGGTATCGCGGCTTGCGACCAGGGCCAGCGGGTGCCCCTCGAGTTGGTCTGCCAGTACCGCGAGCATGGCAGCCGACGGCTCATCGAAGTCATGCAAGTCGTCGACGGCGATGAGTAGTGGCCTTTCGGCGGCGATCGACAGCAGCAGTCGCTGCAGCGCAGCCTGTATTTCAGGGCGCTGCTGCTCGGCCTCTGCCGCGCTGGTCGCCTGCGCCGGAGCCTGAACTGCGGGGATGAGTTTGCGCACGGTAGGAGAAACCAATGACAGCATGCCGCCATCCCGTTGGACCACCCGTTCGGTCAGCTCCGGCAGCGACTCGAATAACTGGTCGAGCAGGGCCCGCACGGCGCCATATTCGCCTTCGCTGGCATCTTCGGCGTTCGCCCGTAGTACCGTCAGTCCGCGTGTGCGTGCGTCCATGGCGCACGCGTCGAGCAGCCGCGAGCGTCCGACGCCGGGCCCTCCCTGGATCAAAATCGCACAGCCCGCGCCCTCTCTTGCCTCCTGGATGTATTGACGAATGCGACCGCGTTGCGCATCGCGCCCCACCAGCGTGGGAGTGGAGAAGTAGGCCTGGGCGACGAACAAGTGTTCTTCGAGTGCGACCCTTTCGACGGCCGCCAGTCGCTCCATCACCTCGCCTGCACTGGCGGGCCGGCCATCGGGTTCTAGACGCAGCAGGTCGAGCACCAGGGAATCTAGCGCCTGGGGAATGTCGTCGACGAGCTGCGAGGGGTGAGCGAATGGGGTCTGCCAGACCGTGTGCAGGCGGGAGAAGCTCCGCGCGGGATAGGCATGGCGGCCCGTGAGAGCGTAGTACAGGGTCGCTCCAAGCGAGAAGAGGTCGGTCCGCCGGTCGACCTGCTCGCGTTGCAGTGCCTCCGGAGCACAAAACGGCGGGGTGCCCACGACGAAGCGAGCCACGCCCACCGGCGTCATAGCACCGAAGTCGATCAGCTTGGCCAGGCCGTCGGCAGTGCAGCGAATGTTGCGCGGCGTAATGTCTCGGTGGACCTGCCGCCGTGAGTGCAGCAGCGAAAGTGCGGAACAGATGTCGCGCGCGACCGCGCAGGCCTTACGCCAACCCAGTGGCGAAAGCGCTTGCAAGTCTCCGCCGTCCAGTAGCTCCATCGTGTAGTAGGGCCCGGCGTCATCGAGGCCGTAGTCATAGACCTCAACCACGCGGGGATGCGACAGCTGACAGAGGGTGTGGTACTCGCGTTCGAAGAGCTGCCCCCATCGCTCTCGCCGATGGGCGTCGCTCTGCGGCAGCATCCGCTTGAGGGCGATGCGTCGATCGGTCTGGCCGTCGGTCGCTTCGTAGACGACCGCCACACCCCCGCGACCGATCGGATGCAGCAGGCGGTATCTTCCGGCGATGTCCCCGAAAACTTCGTTGGAGTCCTCCAAAAGCACTTCCGATTGCGACACGACCGCTTGATTATACGCCCTTCATAGTCCCATGACAGGGGCTAGCCGACACCAGTGAGCCGGTCTCAGCAGTCCGGTAGGCGTTTTCGTTACATGGGTGCTGAGCGGCCCTCCGACCCGCAGCAGAGCGATAGAGGTCTTGCTGACGTGTCGCTGGCTGGACTGCGATAACGTCCGCGGCCTGCTGGAGCCAAGACTGGTGGTCGATGCGGACGTCGGCCTGGGTGGCGCGGTCGATGAGTCTGCGTAGAAGTTGGACGGGGCCGCTGTCGGAGTGCACGAGCTGGCCGCATTGTCGTTGTAGCTGCTGCAGTGCCAGGTCGCGAGCGCGAGCGCGCCATTCAATGAGCGCTTCGGTGATGGCTTCGGATTCACGCACGTGCTGCCGGTTCTTCGCGATGCCCAGAAGGTATCTGGCATCGGCGGTTTCCGGCAGGGTCGAAGCCTTGCGCTTGCCTTCATAGATGGCGATGGATTCGACGATGGCATCGCGGAAATAGCCGGCGATGACAGCGCGAAAGTGTTGCTCGGGGGCGTGAAGTTCGAGGCGTTAGGCATCCCCAGGTTCACCCATGTCCGCACCAGAGGCCACACTGCTTACACCGCTGAAGCCCCAGTCCGCGCGATTCCGCTGCCTTAGAGCACGGCGGTCGCTTCTTGCCAGCGATCTGACTGGCTGCGCCGCAGCCCGGGATTTTCGCTCGTCACCTACTGCGTACGAGACCATATTAAGAAGGCCACCCGCCCTTCCCGGATTCCACCCCAGAGTTCCTGCAGGAGCGCACTTGGGACCTTTCAGCGTGGGTGAACTCGGGCGCGTGCTCTCGAGACTGCCCACGCAGTTACGGAAGCGAACAGCGGCCTCGAGCGACCTTTTTGGGGCTGGTTACCTCGAGTTCTGACGCTGGAGGCGGTGCATGGTGCGACGTAGCTCCCCGACATCCCTCGGGTGGCGCTTGCGGTAGGCCGCAGCCGCCTTGCGTACACGGGCGAGATGGCCTTCCAGGTCGGCCTCTCCGATCTTTGCACCGAAGGCATGGGCGCTCGGCTCGGAAGATCTGCGACCGGTGATGCGGTCGAGCACAATGTCGCCGAGCTCCTTGCGGTAATGGGCATCATCCCAGTACCAACGCATCAGGCTCTTGGCGTCGCCTTCAACTGGCACTGCCTCGCAGCTGATCGCGTGATAGACGCCGAAATCCCACAAGGGAAAAGCCTGCTTGCCCGCTCGGTCCGCCACCTCCGTGTTGACGCGGACCAGCTCGCGCTTCCAACGCTCGACGTGCTCCCACAGCCCGGCTTCGCGCATCGCCTCCCACTCGCGCGCGTGACTGGGCGACACCAAAAGATACAACTCCATCTTCGAAGCGTGCGCTTGGCTCAGAAGCTGTGCGAGTTCATCGAAGGTGGAGCGGCCGGTCGCGGAATCCTGGAAGCTAAACTCGTAGCCGAGCGCGAGCGCTCGGCGCTCTAGAAAGCTCCTTTCGCGGGCGCGAAATACCTTTCGGTGACCGCCCTTCCTTTGGATATTCGGGGCATTCCAGGTCGGATGGCGTTGCCCGTTGGCTAGATAACGATAGTGGGGTCGCTTGCCTTGGCTGCGCACGGTCTTGATGCTGCTGGCAACGGCTTGAAACGAAAACAGCGCCTGCATCACGTCGCGCGGCGACGCAACGATGCGTCTATCACCTTCGGGACCTGCAGCGAGCCGCTCCTCGTCGAAGTCCGGTCGTGGTGGGCGGCGCGCGTTGAACATGTAGAGCTGCACCTCGACCACGACCTTTCGCAAGGGACGAATGGCGTGCGCATGCTGAAAGAAACGCAGCAACTCGTACATGTTCACGCCGCTGAGCCCAAGGTTATAGGTAGGCTCCGCTCCAAACGCGGGGTGCTCGGGATCGAAGCCATACTCGGCCGAAGAAGAGCCGAGAATCAGGTTGCGGGGCTGCTGCCGTCGCACAGCATGGGCCTTGCCCAGGCGCAAATGGGTGACGAACTCCGTGCGTATGGCGTTGACTCCTTGGATGTCGGGACTGTCGAAGACAAGGTAGGGATCGACCACGGCGTTGCCGACCGCCACCAGCCCCCATACCAGCAGAAAGAGGCCGCAGTAGATGCGCACGTAGCGCCAAAAATGGGCTGGTGGCGAGGCGGGCGTGGAGCCGGCGCTGGAGTTCGGACTCGGCATGGAACGCGCTTCGCGGCGCTCAGCGCGCCTCGGGAAACCCCCTATGCTCGACCGTCAGCGGCAGCTCGACGGGCTCGAAGCCCTCGAGTTCCAGCACGAAGGACGAGGCCTCGCCCTGCTGGTCCGAGGCGGCGAAGCCCAGCCGAGGCAGGAGATCGCGCACCATCATGTTGCGGTCGGTGGGCAAGTAGCAGCCTTGCAGTCGTCGCGCCCCGGCGGCCCGCGCGCGGCGCACGATCTCCTGCAGCACCGCCTCCTCCACCCGTCGGCCGAGCACGCGACAACTCATCAACCAGGTGTCAATTTCCCACTGCTCCGCGCGAACCTCACAGATGACCACGCTGATCATGCCGGCGTCGCCGAATTTGTCACTCAGTCGCACCGCCAGCGTGAAGTAGTCCGGATCGGCAGCGAGCGCGTCCACCTGGGCTTCGGTGCGCCGGCGGGTGGTGAGGTTGAACTGGTTGGACTTGTTGATCAGTTGAGCGATGCGCGAGCGCCCGACGCGATCGAAAGGCGCGAAAGTCACCTGCGTGCCCAGGGATTCTAGGTAGCTCTCCAGGTCGCCCGCCTGCTGTTGAACCGCCACACGCTGGGCATTTTCGTGGTAGTAGTCCGCGCGCTTCTGGTCCTCTTCCGAGAACGACACCGACTCGAAATAACCGGCCGCGAGCAGCGCCCGCGGGACTAGCGCCGGGTCGACCGGCAGTTCGGGCACGGCTACCTGGGGCAGGGCCTGTCGCACCTGGTTGCGCTCGAAGGGGTTATCGTCGACGAAGACGAAGGCATCGAGACCGAGGCTCAGGGTCTCGGCGATGGCCCGGATGTTGGTAGCCTTGTCGGTCCAGTTGGCTTGAAAGACCGAGATGTGATCCTCGCGCAAGAGCATCTCCGGATGCTCGCGAAAGACCTGGCGCGCGATCGCGTCTTCGTTCTTGGAGCAGACAGTGAGCACCACGCCGCGTTCGCGCAGCGCGAGCGCCGTGCGCTGTATGGAGAGAAACGCCTCGCCCTCGCCGCTGCCCTGGCCGAGGCGAATGCCTGACAGCCCATCGTCACCGATCACTCCGCCCCAAAGGGTGTTGTCCAGGTCGAGCACTAGGGCGCGGCGCGACTTGCCCAGCAGGGCGGCCACCAGGCGCAGCACGTGGTCTGCATGCAGCGGCGTCAGGTGTGGCGCGAAGGGCAGCTTGGCCATGTGCCACTGTACCGGATCGTGCCAGCGATCGAGCCCCACCTCTTCTGCGAGCGTGGCGATGTCGAGCAAAAAGTGATCACTATTGGTCAGGCGCTGTGCCAATGAGCGGTTGAAGGCATCGACCCGCGACCGAGCAGTATGCGCCAGCTGCCGATCGAGGCTGCCGAAAAGCGGATTTGGGATCCTTGCAACCGTTTGGACGATGCAAGTCGCGCCGCAGCCCGCCGTGATGCCATTCCAGAGGCTCTCCACGAGATCGACGGCCTGTTCCACGTCTCCCGCATCGGCACCGAGCGGCAGGGTGCGCTGGTCCAGCGCCAGCAGCACCACGTCGGGCCGCGCTCGGTTGAGCGCGGACATCGGATCCAGTGCCTCTTGGGCCACCTGGGCAAAGCCCGCGTCGACCAACTCCACGCTAAGACCGTAGCGGGGCGCGGTCGCCACCAGCGCTGGGCCCACCATGGACAGGGTAGCGTTGCTGAGGGTGCCGAAACGCACGGGCCGCAGCGGTGCGAGCGAGGCATGGGGCGGCAAGCGGCCGATGGCTTTGGCTAGGCGGTGCAGCTGGTTCAGGTCCAGCGCATGGGTGGCGAGCTGGCGCAGCTCGGCACCGAGCTCGGAGGGGTCATCGCCCAGGTCCTTGCAGCGCTCGCGGAAGTCTGCACCGGGCGCAGGCAGCCACCGAAGCCCTTCGAGTAGCTCGCTCATGGCGCCAGCTCCTGCGCGAGGCGGGAGATCACTTCCATGACGTCGGCAGCGACCGCGTCGGCGCTGCGCACCTCGAGGCCCTCGATGAAACGCCGATCGAAGGCCTTGAGCATGGGGGTGTCTGTGAAGCCTGGATAAACCCGACCAACTTGTAGCCAGGTGTAGTCCGCCGCCGCCACCGATAGCAGTCCGTCGAGGCCGTGCTTGGCGATCAAGTAGGCGCCCATGGAGGACATCTTGGCCGCCCCTTGGCGTCCCATGGCGGCGCTCAACACGCCGATCACGAGGCCGCGGCGGCGTTTGCGGAAGCACCGACGAGTCAGGGCCGCGAGCAGGCGGCGGGGCCCGGCCACGTTGACCTCCCACTGCAGCGTCATGTCGGCGTCGGAGACCTTGCCCAGCGGTGCGAGCTCGGGCGGTGGCGAGGCGCCCAGCACCACACCCGCCAGGGGCTCGGCCCGGGCTGCGATGTGCAGGACCGCCGCATCGATGAGCTGCGGTTGGGTCAGGTCGAGCGCGACGGCCTCACCTCCAAGGCGTGCCGCCGTGGCTTCCGCGCGCGCGCGACCAGCGCCATAGCCCACCAGCGGCACATAGCCGGCCTCGGCAAGGTGTGCGCACAGGGCGCTGCCGATGCCGCCGCTGCCGCCGGTTACCAGGAACGCCTCGCCGCTCATCCCCGCGCCATGATCTCCGCCTTCCCGTTCGCCACCAGCTTGCCGCCGACGGTGAACGAGAACGCCATCTTGAGGATGCCGGTTGCCTCGGATACGTGATCCAGCTCGGCAGCGAGGGTCACGCGGTCGCCCACATGCACGGGGTTGCGGAACGCGACTTCGAGGCCCGTCCACAGGGCGCCAGCGCCGGGCAGCTCCATGCCGATCAAGCGCGACAGCCGCGACAGCAGCAGCGCGCCGTGCACTACCGGTGCCCGGAAGCCGCGCTGGTGGGCGAAGTCAGCGTCCTCGTGCAGCGGGTTCCTGTCCCCGGACAGGTCCATGAAGGTCCGGAGATCCTGTTGTGTGATCGTAAACGTCAGCTCCGAACGCTCGCCGGCCGCGAGCGTTCCCAGAGGACGGGTGCGTGCGGTCGGCGCCTCGCTCAAAGCTTCGTCCCGATCAACTCGACGAATTCACCGACATTGGCGAGCGTCGAGATTTCGGCGGTGGTGAACTTGATGTTCAGTGCCTGCTCGACGGCCACGATGAGACGGATGTGGCTGAGACTGTCCCACTCGTCCACGTCGCGGGCCGTCAGCTCTGGCGTCAGCTCCAGGTCGTCAATGTCGAGGACGTCGCGGAATAGGGGGGTGATGGCCCCGAAGATTTCAGTGGTTTCCATGGTCGCTCCGGCGCGGGAGCCTAGCACAATTGTTCCCGCAGACAGCAGGCCGACAGCGTGCGCTGGAGCGGAGCGCATGGCAGTATCCGGCCGCCGCAGCGCAGGCGCCCGTGCCCATGCTCTTCCCCTCCTACGAGTTCCTCTTCTTCTTTCTGCCGCTCGTGCTGCTGGGGTCGCTGCTGCTCGGCGCGCGCGCGCGGCTGGGTACCGCTTGGCTGGTGGCGGCCTCGCTCCTCTTCTACAGCTGGTGGAATCCGCGCTTTCTGGCAGTGATCGTCCTTTCGATCCTCTTCAACTACGTCCTAGGCGCCATTTTGGCTCGCGAGTCCGGCGTGCGCTCCTGGGGCCGCCGGGCGGCCCTCACACTCGGAATCGGCGGAAACCTTGGAGCACTCGGCTACTTCAAGTATCGGAATTTCCTAAGCGAGAACATCGCACTGCTCACAGGCCAAGGCGCGGTGCTTGAGCAATTGGTGCTGCCCCTGGGCATCTCCTTCTTTACCTTCCAACAAATCGCGTTCCTCTTGGACGCGCACCGCGGCGAGACCCGCGAATACAACTTCCTGGACTACTGTTTCTTCGTCACGTTCTTCCCGCAGCTCATCGCGGGGCCGATCGTCCACCACGCGGAGATCTTTCCCCAGTTCCGCGGCGACTCCAGGCGCCGTCCGGCCGCGCGCGCGTTCGCCCTGGGTCTGACCAGCTTCACCATCGGGCTGTTCAAGAAGGTCGTGCTCGCCGACGGTGTGGCCCTGTACGCCACGCCGATCTTCGACCACGCCCAAGACGGTGGCGCCCTCAGCGCGCTGGCCGCCTGGCAAGGCGCCCTGGCTTACACCTTTCAGCTCTACTTCGACTTCTCGGGCTACTCGGACATGGCGGTTGGGCTGAGCCAGATGTTCGGCATCAAGCTGCCGATCAACTTCCACTCCCCCTACAAGGCCACGGGCGCGATCGAGTTCTGGCGCCGCTGGCACATCACGCTGACCCGCTTCATCACTTCCTACGTCTTCAACCCAATCGCCACATCGATCACGCGCTTTTCCATGAAGCGCTGGCGCCATCGCGGCGTGACCTACGCGCTGTGCACCGCGCTTCCGGTCGTGATCACCTTTCTGATCGCAGGGCTGTGGCATGGCGCGGGCTGGACCTTCGTGATCTTCGGCGGCCTCCATGGCCTGTACCTGGCCATCAACCACGGCTGGCGCGAGCTGCGCCGACGGCCTCTCAAGCACCTGAAGACGCCCCCGATCGCGCTTCCGGGTTCGTGGTTGCTGACCTTCCTCGCGGTGGTCGTAGCCTTCGTTTTCTTCCGGGCCGAAAGCGTGGCCGCCGCGCTGCGAATCCTGGGGCATATGGCCGGCGCCTCCGCCACCGACGCCAGCGTCGTGGTGAGGGCGACCGAACCCCAGGCCTGGCTATGGATCGGCGCCCTGCTCGGCCTCGTGCTGCTATTGCCGAGCACCTACGAACTCACACGGGCCTGGGAGCCGGCCCTCGACCCGAGCAAGATTGCCGACAAGGACCACTCCAGATCCCGGCTGCGGTGGCAGCCTTCCGCCGCATGGGCCGTGGCGTGCGCGGGGCTGGCGCTGGCATCGGTCTGGAACCTCGCCCGGGTCAGCGAGTTCATCTACTTCGGTTTTTAGCCAGAGCGCCCCCCGCGGCAGCGTCAACACTCGCTGACGAACGAGAGGATCTGATCGATCGAGCAGCCGTCGGCGATCATCTGCTTGACCTTGACCGTAGGAACCATTCATAGGTAGGGTCCTAAGGATTCTACGAATCATTCCGTCGACTTGCGACCGACTGCGGGGGTCGCAGTGGTGCGATGCGATTCGCCTCCGTCGCAGCCACACATTTTTTTGCAGTGTGGCTCGACGCTCGAGCACAGAAGCGACCTCCAGCTCCCCTCCTTGATCACTGGTCCAGCGAATCTGAACGGGACAATTTCGGCCCGTGATCGTAGGCAAGTTCGAAGGTCAGGGATGGTATCCGTAGTGGACGTGTGCACCGACCCAGCGAAGCTGAGAGTCATGGTTGCGCCGCCGTGCCGTAGGGCGGTGGAATCGTGGGGGGGTGGGGCTTCAGCGGTATAGGCAGCGTGGCATCCGGTGCCGATATGGCTGAAACTGGGGATCGCTAATGATTCCTACGGTCCGTACCTTCGGCCCAGCACCGCGACGCCGACGGTTGTAGTCTTCGATGCGGTCAGCGGCGGCGTGGAGCAGCGCCTCGACCCCCCCTCCTCCACGTCACGCTCGAAGTGTTCGCCGGTCGCGGGCGATAGCCATCTTTAGACCAACCGAAAGTTTATGTAGCGTCCGCAGTCGCGCAATGTGACGTGTCACGCCACTGAATTAATCCGCCACGGTCACCCGCCGTCCGCTCCAGCCCCACGATAGCGCCGCCTTGCAGCACCGTGGTTACAATACCGTCCACGTGGGCACGCTCTAACTCGCTACTTCCTTCGTACCCAGCCCGTCGGTAGTTGCTCGAAGCTGCACGCGAAATGCACTCTTCCCAGCGAGGTCCTCGGTGTATGCAACGACGTCCCCTGCTCCGGTGAGCGCTCCGACCGGTGTCTGGAGTGCGTGTCACAGCATTAGGTCGGTTTGAGCATGGGCGGCGGCCGCGGTTCAGCCACCGGCCGCCGGGATGCTCGTCGCCTACTTCTGGTACTTGGTCTTCCACTCCGAGTACGCCATTCCGTAGATGATCTCGCGTGCCTCGAGGTCCTCCAGCTCCACACCCCGCTCCTCGCCCGCGGCTCGGTACCACTTGGAGAGGCAGTTGCGACAAAATCCGGCCGTGTTCATCACGTCGATGTTCTGCACATCCGTCCGCTCTCGAAAGTGGTCCACCATGCGGCGAAACACAGCTGCCTCGATCTCTGTGCGCGTTGCGTCGTCCATGAGTGGAGTATGGCCGATTCACCGCGCGTGCCAAGTCGCCCCCGACCACGTTCAGCCCCAGAGCGGCTTGCGGCCGGACGTCGCGAACTCCACTCCGCCCCTCATCGCTGAAGGTGCTCATAGGCCGGGCGGGTTTGCAGGCGCTGATCATCCGCAGCCCTTCAAATTTCCGACCCACCTTGAGCCTACTGCTGAGCCCCCGTAGGGACTCGGGCGGACCGAGCGGTCCCCGACTCGCAGTAGCGCGATTTCGGGCGAGGCCTGCCCGGAGAGCTCGATGGTGAGGTCGCCCAGCGCCGTGACCACCTCGGCTTCTCCCTCGAAACGGGCCGCGATGCGTTCCACGTCTTGCATTTGCACGACGAAGCGGAAGGGGCCTTCGCCCCGACGCAGCGGTCGGGTGGTCGCGACCGCGTAGGGAGGTCCCTTGGACTGCGCGACAGCTCGAAAGGCCCCGTGGTGATGAGCTCGGTGGCATAGGCGCCCGTCAAGTCCAAACCGCTTTTGCAATAGAAATCCAGCGTCTCACAAAAGGCGCCCGCCTCGGTCCGCACATCGAAGAAGCCGATCCAGGTTCCCGCGGGCAAGAACTCCCCGATCCAGTAGCCGCCGTAGACCGCATCACCCACGGCGGAGGTGGGAGCGAAGACCGGTGCGAAGCGAATGAACTCGCCCGCCGGTTGCTCGCCGTTGTCGACGATGACATGCACACCCTGGGAGCCGTTGCTTGCGCTGACCAGGAAGTGGGCCGATGGCTTGCTCGGGATGTCAAAGTTGAAGCGCTGCGTTGCGGTTACGAAAGAGCGGGACAGAGCGCCTGTCGCACGCCGGTGCGTACGCGGGTCAGCTGTAGTGTACCGGAGGGAGCCTTCGGGGGCTGTCGACTGCGCTTGGGCGTGGGGCGGGGCCCGAAGCCGGGAGCGAAGTCGGCAGGCTCAGCACGGCGGCCGCCGTGCTGAGCGACTTCACTCAGGAGTAGGCTCAAGGAGGGCCGGAAGTTTGGGCCTCGGGTTAGGCAGCGTGGCACTGCGAAAGTCTACGCAACGCCCGGGTCTGCGAAGTGACGTGCCGCGGCAGTAAAGTGATCCGCCGCCGTCACCCCCGTGCACTCCAGTCCCGACGATTCCTCTGCCCGACAGCACAGCGGGCCCCGAGCCGGTCGCTTGACAGCATGAGGTCGCGATCCGATGGACTACTCATGCCATCGGAGGGATCACTGGCGAGCGTGATCGAGGCGCTGTACCGGGCGCCGCTCGAGCCTGAGCAATGGACGGTCGCGCTCGAAGGGATGGTGAGATTGGTCGGCTGTGAGGTCGGCATCTTTTTCCACCAAGACCTGACGAACTTCAGAACGGCCGCGGAAGCGGCGGTCGGCTTCGCACCGGATTGGCAGGAGCTCTACTATGAGCGCTTCGCCGAGTTGGACCCTCACACGAGCTGCGACAGGGCCCAGCGGCTAGTCTCGGGTGCGCTTGGGATTACTTGCACTACCGAATCCGTGTCCTGGTAGCGGGTACCGAACTCGGCTTCGCCGACGTCGATATGGTTAGCAGCGGCAAGGAGCTAAAGAACGTCGACACCGGGGAGTTCATTGCGCTCAAGGACGGTCGCATCCTGCCCATCCACGTTCGCATCGAAGAGGGCGCGATCTTCCCGGTGGACGACACGGGCGGGACCGTGAGCAGTGCCAACGGCAATGCGCTGCTCGAGATTCCAGCGGGAGCCCTGCCGTCGGCCACCGGCATCGCCGTACGCCCCCACACCGGTGGGCCTGCGGAGCTGGGATTCATCCCTGGCACCGCCTTCGATTTTGGCCCCGACGGGGCGTCCGCCAACGGGCATAGCTTCACGCCGGAGTTGGCGGGCGACGGCCGTGCAGTAGCCTTCCTCTCGAATGCCACGAACCTGGTTGCCGCCGGCACGACCGGGCTGGTTCACACCTTCGTCTTCGACCGCATGATGGATCGCACTACGTTGATCAGCTACGGACCCGCCGGGGAAGCAGACGCTCGCAGTGAGCACCCTTCCATTTCCCTCGACGGGGCCGTCGTGGCGTTCGGGTCCCAGGCCACGAACCTCTTTGGCGATGACCTCAACACGGCTTCGGATATCTTCGTGCGGGACCGTTTCGCGGGCACCCTGTGGCGCGCGAGCGTGGACGAGGCCGGGGTCGAGGGTGCGGGTGCCAGCTTCCTGCCAAGTCTCTCCAACGGTGGAAACCTGGTGGTGTTCTCCTCGGAGGCTGCCCTGGTGGCCGACGACGGCAACGGCTCGCGCGACATCTACCTTCGCGACGCGGAGGGTGCCACGACCGAGCGCGTGAGCGTGCGCTCCGATGGATCCGAGCTGCCGCATTCGAGCACGCGCCCGCGGATCACTGCTGGCGGGGATTTCGTCGTCTTCGATGCGACCACCGATGACCTGGTCGCCGAAGACGGCAACGGGTTCGGAGACGTATTCCTGCGCAGCGTCGACGACGGCAGCGTCACGCTAGTCAGTCGTGCCGACTCGGGCGCGGCAGCCAACGGCAACAGTAGTTGGGGCAGCGCCTCCGACGACGGTCGCTTCGTGGCATTCACGTCGATGGCGAATAACCTGGTCGCAGGCGACAGCAACGGGGTTCAGGATGTGTTCGTGCGCGACGTGGTCGCGGGTCGGACAGGCAGGGTCTCCGTCAGGGCCACGGGAGCAGAGGCGAACGCCGCGAGCTTCTCGCCGCGCATCTCCAATGACGGTCGCTTTGTCTCCTTCCATTCGACGGCCGACAACTTGGTCCCGGGTGACAGCAACGGAGTCGAGGACGTCTTCGTCACCGAAAACCCCCTGATGCCCGCGGGGCACCTCTTGCGGAGCGTCGTCTACGAGGAGGGGCAGCCCGTGCAGGCCCGCGACGTCGCGGTGGACTCGGAAGGCAATACCTGGGTGACGGGACAGGTCCACAACGGGGTCGACTGGGCCATCTTTGTGGCGATGGTCGACTCGATTGGAGCGCTTCGTTGGACCCGCAGCTTCAGCGGCAGTGCCAGCGACTTCGGCTGGGGCATCGCTATAGACACCGCTGGCAACGGCATCGTGACGGGCCGAATCACGAACGGCAACACCGACGTCTTTCTTGCGAAGCTCGACGCGGAGGGACAGGACATCTGGGTTCGCAGCTGGGATGGGGGAAGCCACGACGAGGGGAGGGCGGTGGCGGTCGATGGGTGGGACAACATCGCGGTTGCCGGCTTCTCCGTCGTCTCCGACCCGGATGTACTATTCATGAGTTTCGACCCGCAGGGCAACGAGCGCTGGTCTCACCGCTTGCAGAGCGCGGGTTACGACATCGCACACGCGGTCGCGGCAGACCGGCCGGGCAATGTCTACCTCGCTGCTGGTCTCGACCTCCTCGGTACGCCGAGGATGTTCGTGGGATGGGGGGCCTCGTTCGGATTTTCGCGAATGAAGCACTTCTCCTCGTCACTGCCCTCGGAAGGTCTGGGAATCGCGGTTGACGTGTACAGCAATCCGATTGTGACCGGCTACGTGCACAATGGCAGCGATAAAGATATTTGGGTGGCCAAGCTCGATCGTCTGAGTCTGGAGCCCATGTGGGAACAGGCGTTTGATGGAGGACGCGACGACTTTGGTTACGCGGCTACTGTCGATCGTTTCGGCGACGTTCTGGTCGCTGGGCAATTCATTCGCGGCGGCAGCGATCACGACGCATGGGTGGCGCGGCTCGGACCCAGCGGTCAGGTTCGATGGTCGCGGACGATAGATCCGGGGCTCGACGATGCCGCTCAAGGGGTGGCTCTGGATCCGATGGGCAACCTCACGTTGGCGGGTTACAGCTTCCAGGAGGCTGGCTTTGCCTTTTGGCTAGGGAAGCTGAAGCTCTAACTCTTCGTTGTCGCGATGCAGTCGACCGGGTCCTCGGTGCCGTGTCCGCCGCCACTGTCGTTGCGGCAGCGGAACTGGAGGCTGAGTTCGTCACGTGCCGCGCTTCTACGAACGCTGCGATCGAGGTCGCGCGGTCGCATGGCAGGCCCACCCCGCGATGGCGCAAGGGCGCAAAGGGCAAGAGCCGTTGATGGTGGGGCCGCCGCCGCTGGTTCAGTGGTCAGGGCGAGGGATGCGTTGCCGGCTATCACCAACATTCCTTGCGCTGACTCGAAAGGAAATTGGATTTGCTGATGGCTACCTCGTGCGCCGGCAAGGCCGGCGCCAAAAGGCGATCGAGCAACTCCATCAGATGAGCCTGAGACTTGCGCGATTTCCGGGCCGATTTGCGGCAATACGTTCAGGACTACGACAGCTACGCCTCGCGTTTCTCAGGCTGCATCGGCAACGCTTCCGCGCGGGCGGTCGGAGCTGAGATCCTGACGGCTGAAGTGGTAGCGCTTTTCGAAGAGGTCCCAGTCGAAGACGACGCGGCCACCGCGACTTTGGTGCTGGTCGCCCCAGCTGCGGAAGAGTTCGAGTACGGCGTGGTCGACGTGATCGAGACTGTCGAAGTGTAGGTGCAGGGCGCGGCAGGCTTCGACCGAGTCGAGGGCTTCGGCGATGTCGGCCAGGCGCAGGAAGGTCGCCGAGCCACTGAGGTGAATCGTGGTCTCGTTGGCCTCCGGGTCGTCCTCGATGGTGATCTCGAGTTCACTCAGGCGCAAAAGCAGCTTGCCTACCGCGAGGCCCAGGCCGCACAGCACGCCGGTCAAGAGGTCGGTGGCCACCACCGCGGCTGTGGTGACCAGGAAGATGGTGACTTCGCCCTTGCCGTAGGGGCGCAGCTCTGCGATGGCTTTGGGGCTCGCGAGCTTGGCGCCGATGAAGACCAGCACGGCAGCCAGGGCCGAGACCGGGATCTTGTTCAGCAGCTGTGAGAATGCGCCCACCAGCAGCAGGAGCCACAGGCCGTGCAATACGGTCGAGACGCGCGTTTGCGCGCCGGCCTCGACGTTGGCGCTGCTGCGCACGATGACGCCCGTCATGGGCAGGGCACCCAGCGCGCCGCAGACGATGTTGCCCAGGCCCTGGGCGGATAGTTCCCGGTTGTAGTCGGTGCGCGAGCCGGCGTGCATGCGGTCGACCGCGCTGGCACACAGGAGCGTCTCGGCGCTGGCTACCAGGGCCATGCCGAGCGCAAGGCCCAGCAGGCCGTACCAGGCGTTGGCTTCCGGCAGCGCAAGCAGGGTCAGCGACGCGCTCAGGTCGCTGGGCACATCGACGAACGCCACCGGAAAGTCGAAGGCCGCTGCAGCGGATCCGGCCGCGATGACGCCGGCCAAGGGAGGCGGTAGGAAGGTCTTCAGACGTGTAGGGCCCCAGCGCTGCCACACCAGGATCGTCACGATCGTGAGTACGCCCAGGGCCGCGGCCTCCCGATGCGACAGGGAGGTGTCGCTGGCGACCGCCTTGAGCAGCGCTTCAGGGATCGCAGCGAGATTCGCGAGACCGCCGGAGCGGGGCGCGTCGTCGATCATGACGTGGAACTGGCCGGCGAAGATCAGCACGCCGATGCCCGCGAGCATGCCATGCACGACCGATGGGGGCACCGCCCGGAACCAGCGTCCACCGCCGAGCAGGCCGGCCAGAAGCTGCATCGCGCCGGCAAGGAAGACCACCAGGCCAAGGCCGGCTAGACCGTGCTCTTCCACCACGCTGGCGACGATCACCACCAGTCCCGCGGCCGGCCCGGAGACCTGTAGGGGCGATCCCTGCACCAGACCCACCACAATGCCACCGACGATGCCCGTAACCAGCCCCAAGGCCGGCGGAACGCCCGACGCAATGGCGATGCCCATGCACAGCGGCAGGGCGACCAGGAAGACGACGACGGAGGCCAGAACGTCGGTTCCGATGGATCGGGAATTATTTTGGGGGGGGGTGGGCTTCATCGAACTCCGGGCGGGCGGAACCACGCCTGACATCGGTCACTGCCGAGCAGAGCGACGGTTGCAGATCCACCCTAGGGCCTGCTAGCGTAAGAGGCAAAGTAGATAATAGCTATCTATGTTGATAGTTTTGATCTATTTTGCGAATTCGCCGGGGTGGTGATCCGATGCCGAATATTACAGTGTTTTTCGAGTCTCCCGTCGCGGTCGCTGTGAGCGCCCTGCTGTCTACTTCGCAAATTTCGATGGATGGCATCGGTTTACAGCGAAGCGATGCTCACGCGTTGGGGGCTTCGCGCCGGTCGCCGGTCGCCGGGCGTGGCCATTGCGAGCCGCCGATAAAACGTCGGCCATGAGCCGCGCACGCAGGGCGCCGGAGCGGCTGCGCTCGACTCTGAGGTCGCTGAACTACCACCACCTGGTCTACCTGTGGACGGTGGCCGAGGAGGGCACCGTCACCAAGGCGGCCAAGCGCCTGGGGCTCGCGCAGCCCACGATCAGCGCACAGTTGAAAGCCCTGGAGGAGCAGCTCGAGGTCGAACTCTTTGATCGGAGCGGTCGCAATTTGCTCCTCACCGACGCCGGGCGCGTGGTGCATCGCTACGCCGACGAGATCTTGGCGCTGGGGCGGGAGATGCTCGATGTGCTGAACGAGCGGACCATGGATCGGCCTATTCAGCTCAAGGTGGGGCTGGCGCTGGTGGTGCCCAAGCTCATTGCATACCAGCTGCTGCGCCCCTCGCTGGAACTGTCACCGGGGGTCCTGGTGGAGTGCTACGAGGACAAAACCGATCGTTTGCTGGCGCAGCTCGCCACCCACGAGCTGGACCTGGTGATCACCGATGCCCCGCTGGGCTCGGGCGCGGCGATCAAGGCCTACAACCATCACCTGGGCCGAAGTGCGACTACTTTTTTCGCAGCCCGGCCCCTGGCGCTGCGCCTCCGGCGTGGCTTTCCGCACTCGTTGGATGGGGCGCCCTACCTGATGCCCATGCGTCGCAGTGCCCTGCGGCGCGACCTCGAGCTGTGGTTCGAGTCGCTCGGGGTCAGACCACACGTGGTCGGCGAGTTCGATGACAGTGCCCTGCTCAAGGTCTTCGGACAGTCAGGCGTGGGGGCGTTCGCGGCGCCGTCGGTGATCGAAAAGCAGGTCAAGCAGCAGTACGGCGTCCAGGTGATCGGGCGTACCGATGAAGTGATCGAGCACTTCTACGCCATTTCCGCCGAGCGCCGCGTGCGGCATCCGGGCGTGGTCGCCATCGCCAATGTGGCCCGCCAGCAGCTGTTCGGCTGAGCTCGACGGCTCGATCCCTGTTGATTGGGGGGGCTGGAAAATGGGGGGCTTGCAATTCCAGGTGTGATCGCCGATTCCGTCACCTTAGTGGGTGTGCAAATGTCGTACTTTCGAACCCGATCGCGATGGGGCTGTCGACCGGTTTTGGCGGCCGGGATTGTGGGCTTTCTGGCCTGTGGTGCCGAACCCGGCGTCGAGCGGGGGATGGACGAACTTCCGCAGGAAGCCTGCGTTGAAAGCTGCGAAAACGGGCTGGTTCCGGAGGTCGTCTATTTCGAGCCGCGGCCCTGTGTGGGCGATGTCGAGCCTTGTCCGGCGGCGATCGACAGCGTGATCCGGCTGCGCTTCAACGAGCCGGTCAATCCAGCCCTTGTGGGCGGCGGCATGGTGGAATGCGGCGGCACGCTGAACTTTTCCTTCGGCGACATCGATCCGACCGTCGGCCCGTGTCTGGAGGGGGAGGTGGTGGTCGACGGCGTGGAAGTGACCCTGATCCCGGCCCAGCCCCTGCTCTACAGTCAGGTGTACAACGTCTACGTCAGCCAGCAGATTCAGGATTTGACGGGCTTCGCGCTGCGGCAGCCGCTGACCTGGAGCTTCACCACCCAGCAGGCGCCGGTCTGCGGCAATGGTGAGCTGAGCCCGGATGAGGTTTGCGACGACGGCAATGTGCTCGAGGGCGACTACTGCGCTGGCGATTGCTCGCGCGTCACCGGCGCGTGCGGCGACGGCCAGCTGCAGGCGAGCGAAGAAGCCTGCGACGACGGCAACGAGACGCCCGCCGACGGCTGCAGCGTCCGCTGTGCCGCCGAATTCCGCGAGCCGCGCGCGCTGCCGGGCCTCGGGCAGAGCTGTGGTATCCGCCGCGACGGGACCGTGCGCTGTTGGGGCATGCCCCTGGGGGATGCGCCCGAGGGCTTTTTCGTGGACCTGGCCGTGGGCGACGACTTCGCCTGCGCCGTCGATGCCGCTGGAATGCTCCGCTGTTGGGGGACATCGCTGCTGGCCATGGAGCCGATGGCGACGGGCTTCGTGCGCATCGAAGCCGGCGGCTCCCAGCTCTGTGGCATCGATGCCGCAGGCGCCGCCCGCTGCCTCAACCCCGGCGGCGGCAGTCCCGCCCAGCCCAGCGCGGCCACCAGCTTCGCATCGCTCGCGGTTTCCAGCCAGCACGCCTGCGGCGTCAGGAGAGACGGCGGCGTCGAGTGCTGGGGTGGCTCGCTGCCAGCGCCGCCCGCGGATCTGGGCTCGGTGCGGCAGGTCGTCACCGGCGCCGACTTCGCCTGCGTGCTCGGGGTCGATGGCGAGATTCGCTGCTGGGGTGGTGCCGCCGACGCGCTGGGGTTGGTGATGCCGCCGGAGGGTCCCTTCGCGGGGGTGGCCGCAGCGGCCACCACGATTTGCGGCGTGCGCGAGGGCGGATGGGTTACCTGTTGGCGCAGCACGGGCGGCGCGGCGCTGATGCCCGGCGGGATGAACTACGTCGACATCGTGCTCTCTGACGACCACGGCTGCGGCATCACGAGCGACGAGATGGCCAACTGCTGGGGGGAGGGCGGCGGTTCGGCCCTCGAGGTTCCGCCGGACTTTCCCTGAGCTTCAGTCCAGTAGCTTCGGGTCGAGTGCGTCGCGCAGGGCATCGCCGACGACGTTGAGCGCGTAGATCACCAGGAACATGGCGAAAACCACGCCGCTCAGGGGCCAGTAGATGCCCTGGACCAGCTCGCCGGAGGCGTCGGAGATCATGGCGCCCCAGCTGGAGCCGTCCTGAATGCCCACGCCCAGGTAGGTCAAAATCACCTCGCTCTTGATGGCGCCGAGGACCTGTAGCGAGGCGGTAATGATGGCCACGTGGATCACGTTGGGCAGGATATGGCGGAAGATGACGACGCTGTCGCCAGCTCCCAGAAGCCGTGATGCCAGGGCGTATTCGCGGCTCCGGTGTTTGATGAACTCACCGCGGATCAGGCGGCACAGGCCGACCCAACTGACGCTGCCCATGGCCACGCAGATCGCCAACATGCCCTTGCCGAGCACGAAGGAAATCGCGATCACGATCAGGATGTAGGGAACCGAGGTCACCACCGAAAAGAGCCATACGATGACGGCGTCGACCCAGCCGCCGTAGTAACCGGAGAGAGCGCCCATGGCGATGCCCACGGGCACGGCGATCAGCGGTACCAGAAGGCCGATCAGCATGGCGGTCTTGGTGCCGGCCAGGATTTTGTAGAGCACGGAGCGACCGAAGATGTCGGTGCCGAGGATCAGCGCCAGGCTGCTTCCCGGCGGGGCGTAGGAGGGGCCCACGCGCTCCTGGTAGTCGGGCAGGAGACCGAGGACGCCGAGCAGAGCCACCAGCAGGTAGAGCCCGATGATGGCGAAGCAGAGCATGACCTGCTTCTGCTTGCGTAGCTGGCGGCCGGCTCGTCGCCAGAGACTGTCGCGTCGTGGGGCTAGGGTGGCCATTGTGAAGTTCAGCTCAACTCAGCTCAGTGAGACCCGGGGGTCGACCCAGGCGTAGACGACATCGGTCAGCAGCACGATCAGCGAGTAGCCGATGGCGATGATCATGGTCAGCCCCTTGAGCACCGGGAAGTCGCCATTGTCGATGGAGGTGATCATCAGGTCGCCCACCCCCGGCAGGCTGAAGTAGCGCTCCATCAGGAATGCGCCGAGGATCAAAAAAGGGATGGCGACCATGGTGTAGGTCACGATCGGGATCATGGCGTTCTTGAGCACATGCCCGAAGAGCATGCGCAGCTCGCCCACGCCCTTGGCCCGGGCGCTGCGCACGTAGTCGGCCTGGGTCTCGTCGAGGAAAACCGTGCGGTACATGCGCACGTCGCCGCCCATGGTGACGACGATGATGATGACCCAGGGCAGCACCAGGTACTTGATGCCGTCGAGCCCCGCCTCGTAGCCGTTGATGGGGAAGAGGTCCCAGCGGTAGGCGAAGAAGTACTGGAAGGCGATGATGTAGACCAGGTAGGAGATGCTCATGGCGCCGATGAAGAACGCCGTGGCGAAGCGATCGAGCCAGCTGCCGCGGTAATAGGCGATGAGTAGGCCCAGCGAGACGTTGAGCAAAAAGCCGATGATGAAGGGGGGCACTGTCAGCCACAGGGAGACCGAGGCGCCCTCTCGGAACATGGAGCTGAGCTTTTCGCCGGTGTTGAAGCTGACGCCGTAGTCGAAGGTCGCGATCTGGACCAGGAAGCGGCCAAATTGCACCGGCAGCGGCTTGTCGAGCCCCCATTGGGCGCGCAGGTCGGCGATGGAGGCTTCGGTGGCGTGTTGGCCCAGGGCCACCCGCACCGGATCCTCACCCACGCTGTTGAAGAGGGTGAAGACCAGCAGGGCCACGCCCAGCAGCACCGGGATCATGTTCAGGAGCCGGCGGATGACGTAGGCCCACACGGCTCACAGCCCCTTTGTTTTCGCGGCCACGTCGATGTCGTAGTACTTGGCGGGCAGGTCGATCATCATGTGCTGCTTGCGGTTTTTCACCCAGCGCTGGCTCAGGCCGACGGCGATGTTGCTTACCGTGAAGACAATCGGCACGTCTTCCCTGATCATCTCCGACATGCGTTCGAAGATGGCCCAGCGCTCGGGGCCCGACTCCATGAAGCGGCTCTGCTCGTAGAGCTTGTCGAACTCGGGATTGTTGTAGCCGGAGGCGTTGGGGCCCGGCGATTTATTGGGGCCGTAGAGCAGCTGGTAGAAATTTTCGGCGTCGGGGTAGTCGGCTTGCCAGCCGGAGTCGCTCATCTGGAAGTTGCCGGCATCGATGCGCTGCAGGAAGGCGGAGAACGTCTGGAAGTTGCCCTTGATGGTGATGCCGACCTTGGCGAGCTGGGCGCGGTGGTACTCGAAGCTCTGGCGCGTCTGGGAGCTGGAGTGGCGGTACTCGATGGTGATCTCGGGCAAGCCCTTGCCCTCGGGATAACCGGCTTCGACCAGCTTCTGCTTGGCCAGCTCCAGGTTCTGCGTGTACCAGGTGGCCTTCACGTCGCGCTCGCTGCCGGCGATGGGCAGGGGCACGATGGTCTTGAGTGCCACCCCGCGGCCGTTGAGCATCTGGTCGATGTAGCCCTTGGTGTCGAGGGCGTAGGCGATGGCCTGGCGCAGGGCGCGGTTTTTGCCGAGCAGCGGGTCGCTAAGGTTAAAGACGAAGTACTGGGTGACCAGCATCGGCTCGGAGGCGATGTTGAACTTGGATGCGTAGTCGGGCTTGAGGTGGAAGCCCTTGTCGTCGCGGAAGGCCATCTGCGTGAAGTTGTCCTTGTCGATGCCCACCACGTCGAGCTGGCCGCGTTTGAACTTCAACATGCGCGGCTGGGGCTCTTCGATCAGCGGCAGGTGCACCTCGTCCACGAAGGGCAGCTTCTGGCCGGCGGCGGCGAGCAAGCCCTTCTGCTGGTCGTCGGGCTCGCCTTCCGTGGGGTAGCTCTGGTGGTAGTTTTCGTTCTTCTTCAGGATGGTGACGCCGCGTCGCGAGAGCGTGGCGAGTTTGAATGGGCCGCTGCCCACCGGACGGCGCTGAAACTCGTCTTTGTAATGCTCGACGGCCTCGCGCGGCACGATCGAAAGCTGGCTGGCGGCCAGGGGCATCAACGCCAGGGAATTCTTGCGCGTCAGCCGCATCTCGAAGCGTTGGTCGTCGATCTTCTTGAGCCCGCTGATCTCGAGCTTTGCGTAGTCCACGGCCTTGCCGAGCTTCTTGGTCTCCTCGCGGAAGGCGTCCATACCCTCGACCACGCCCTGCATCAGGACGTAGCTCTTGCCGTTGAGGTTGGCGTCGGCGAAGCGCTTGATCGAGTAGATCACGTCGTCGCTTACCAGGGCGCGGCCCTTGCCGCCCTTGAAGCAGGGATCGTCGATGAAGCGCACGTCCTTGCGAAGTTCGAAGCTGTAGCTCAGGCCGTCATCCGACAGCGTCGGCATCGCGACCACCAGGTTGGGCTCGAGCTGGTAGGGGCGCTTGAGGTAGTGGTACTGCAAGAGCGTGTCGTAGACGTTGGAGATTAGCTCCGCCGAAGCCGAGTCGAATTGATCGACCGGGTCGAGGCTCTTGTGGGCCGAGCTGCGCACCCAATTGTAGATCTTCGTGTTGCTGCCCGCGGCCGGTCCGTCGCCGCTGCCGCCCTTGTTGCCGTTGTCACCGTTGCAGCCCAAGGGACCGAGACCGAGGCTCGCGAACGCGACCGCGGCGATCAGCGGGGCGGTGGAAAGCCGCGTCATTGCCTGTGCTCGTCGTGCCATGTTCATCCTTTCGTGGTCGCGCCCGCCGCGCCCGGCTCGAGCTGTCCCGAGTGCACCAGGTGACATGCCACCTGCTGGCTGGGCCTGTCGCGCAGTTGCAAAAGCTCGGGCGGCTCGCTGCGGCAGCGGTCTACCGCGTGCTTGCAGCGGGTGTGGAAGTGACAGCCCGGCGGCGGGTTGCGCGGGCTGGGAACGTCGCCCTCCAGCGCCAAGAGCGAGCCGCGCCGGGAGGGGTCGGGCACCGGCAAGGAAGCCAGGAGCGCCTGAGTATAGGGGTGGGCCGGCGCTGCGAAGAGGTCGTCGGTGTCGGCCAGCTCCACGATGCGGCCCAGGTACATCACCGCCACCCGATCGGAGATGTGGCGCACGACGGCCAGGTCGTGGGAGATGAAGATGTAGGTCAGCCCCAGCTCCCGCTGCAGCTCGCGCAAGAGGTTGAGCACCTGGCTCTGTACCGAGACGTCGAGGGCGGAGACCGCCTCGTCGCAGATCACCAGGTCCGGCTCCAGGGCGATGGCGCGCGCCACGCCGATGCGCTGGCGCTGGCCGCCCGAGAACTCGTGTGGATAGCGATCGTAGGCGTCGGGGCGCATGCCCACACGGTCGAGCAGATTCATGACCTTGGCCCGTCGTTGCTCGCGGCTGCCGACGCGGTGCAGTACGAAGGGCTCCTCCAGGATCTTGCCGATCGACATGCGCGGATTGAGCGACGCGTAGGGATCCTGAAAGATCATCTGCATCTCGGCGCGCGCGGCCTTGAGCTGTTTTCGATCGAGGGCCAGGAAGTCGCGCCCCTTGAAGCGCACGCTGCCGGCGCTCGGCTCGTAGAGGCGCAGAAGCGCGCGCGCCACGGTGGACTTGCCGCAGCCGCTCTCACCCACCAGCCCCAGGGTCTGGCCCTGTTCGACCTGGAAGCTGACGCGGTCGACCGCGTGCACGCGGCCCACCTCGCGCCGCAGCACGCCGCCCAGGATCGGGAAGTACTTGCTCAGGCCTTCGACTTCGAGCAGCGCGCTCACCGCGGACCTCCAGCGTTGGCCCGGTCAAACTCGACGAAGCAGGCCAGCCGGTGTTTGCCCTCGGCCATCGGTAGCAGCTCCGGGGCCTGCTCACGGCAGCGCGGCTCGGCTTCGGAGCAGCGGTCTGCGAAGCGGCAGCCCGGTGGCAGCGCCGACAGCGCCGGCACCGTGCCCTCGATGGTGCGCAGGGGCTTGTCGCGATCGCTGTCGAGGGTGGGCAGGGCGCCCAGCAGACCGCGCGTATAGGGGTGCAGCGGGCGCTCGAAGATGGCGCGCACCTCGGCCTGCTCGACGATCTTGCCCGAGTACATCACCGCCACCTCGTCGGCCACCTGCGCCACCACGCCCAGGTCGTGGGTGATGAAGAGCACGGCGGTGCCCAGTTCCTTTTGCAGCGTGGCGATCAGTGACAGCACCTGGGCCTGGATGGTGACGTCCAGGGCCGTGGTGGGCTCGTCGGCGATCAGAAGCCCCGGATTGCAGGCCAGGGCCATGGCGATCATCACGCGCTGGCGCATGCCGCCCGACAGCTCGTGGGGGTAATTGTCGACGCGTGCCTCGGGGTCGGGGATCTTCACCCGCGCCAGCATCTCCACGGCGCGCTCGCGGGCCTGGCTGCGGCTGGCCCCCTGGTGCAGGCGAAAGGCCTCGCCCACCTGCTTGCCCACCGTATGCACGGGGTTGAGGGCGGTCATCGGCTCCTGGAAGATCATGGCGGCGCGGTTGCCGCGGAAGGAGCGCAGCTCGCCCCTGGACAGGGCCATGATGTCGCGGCCCTCGAAGTGGATCGAACCGGCCTCGATGCGGCCGTTGCTCTCGGGGATCAGGCGCATCACCGACAGCGCCGTCACGCTCTTGCCGCAGCCGCTCTCGCCCACGATGGCGAGGGTGCGGCCGCGCTCGAGCTCGAAACTGACGCCATCGACCGGACGGATCAGGCCGGAGTCGGTCATGAAGGACGTCGTAAGCCCCTGCACGCTCAGGACGCTCGGGCTCTGGGTCGAAGGCTCCGTCACCGCGGGATCGCTCGCCGTTCGGCCGGGCCAAGGAGTGCTTGGGTCGGGCTCGGCATTGCGCGCGGAGGATACGCCATGTGCCGCGCGCTTGACAGCTGGCGGCCCCAGCGGGCAGGTGACGCCGTGGGCGGTATTTCCCGGTCGATGGCGGTGGCGTGGCTGAGGGCCTCGCGCCTGGCTGCCCAGAGCTACATCGCGCCCCCCTTGTTGCTGGGTCAGCTTTGGGCTCTGTTCCTGGGGGCGGACTTCGACGGGGCGATCTGCGGCTGGCTGATGCTCTTCGGTCTCTTCGATCAGCTCTTTATCGTCTATAGCAACGACTACGCCGACCGCGGTGCCGACGCCCTCAATCGCACCCCGACACTCTTTTCAGGCGGTTCGCGCGTGCTGGTGGAAGCCGTGCTCACGCCGCGGGCGCTGGGGCGAGCGGCCGCGGCGACGGCGCTCTTGACGTTTTCGACGGGCGCCGTCTTGGCCTTCGGCTTCGGGCGGCCCCTGTCGCTGCCGCTGGGGGTGCTGGCGCTGCTTCTGATGTGGGCCTACAGCTTTCCGCCGCTGTCGCTTTCGTACCGCGGTGGTGGCGAGCTGCTGCAGGCGCTGGGAGTCGGCTTCTGCTTGCCCCTCTTCGGCTTCTACAACCAGGCCGGCACGCTCGAAGGGCTGCCCTGGGCGCTGCTTGTGGCGTTGCTGCCCACGCACCTGGCCTGCGCCGCGGCGACTTCTCTGCCCGATGCCGATGGCGATCGCGCCGCCGGCAAGCACAGCGCCAGCGTGGTGCTCGGCCGCGACGGGGCCCGGCGTGCGATTTGGGTGCTTCATGCGCTCACCATCGCGTCGATGGCGGTGCTGCCGGCCGAGGCGCTCGCGCCTTCCTTGGCACTGCTGGGGCTGCCGGCTCTGGCCACCGTCGGCTTTGCTCTGGGGGCGCTCGGGTCCGCCGGCAGCCCCAGGCTCACGGTGCAGGTGGGCCTGGCGGTGGCCGCGACCCTGCTTACGGTGCTGGTGGCGATCGCCGCCGTGTTACCTTGAGCCGGCGCGCTGGCGCGCCGACGCCGAGAGGTCATGCCATGAGTGACTCCCCCCAGCCCCGATCGATCCGTGCGGTGGCCTACAACCAGGTCCCCGAGTCCGAAAACGCCATCCACTCCGACGAGGTCGCCAAGCAGCACGGCTTTCGCGGCGGCCTGGTGCCCGGGGTGACGGTTTCGGCTTATCTGGCCGACCCGGGCGTGCGCGCCTGGGGTCGGGACTTTCTGCAGCGCGGTCGCGCCCAGGTGGTGGTCGAAAAGCCGCTCTACGACGGCGACGACTTCGAGGTGAAGGTGCTCGAGGCCGGCTCTGACTTCTACGAAGCCGAACTGCACGGCTCCGACGCGGTGCTGTGCGCCAGGGGACGCTTCGAGCTGCCTGTGCAGACGCCAGAGGCGCCGACCCGACGCGGCGATCGGCGCGCGGTGCGCAGGGAAGAGCGACCGGCGGTCAGTCGCGAAGTCTTCGACCAGCTGCGCGCAGAGGGCATGGGCTGGGTCAAGGCGCGCTGGGAAGACGATCACGCGATGCGCCTCTACTTTCGCCACGAAGCGGCGATGCCCGAAGTCCTGCGCCCGAGCGGTGGAGGTCTGGCCAACCTTGGCTTCGTGCTGGGCATGACCAACTGGGTGTTGGCGGCCAACGTCAAGCTCGGGCCCTGGCTTCACCTGCAGACCGAGTCCCAGTGCTACGCGGCGATCGAGTCTGGGCAGGAACTGATCGTCGAGGCCGCCGTCGTCGACCTCTTCGAGCGCAAGGGCCATGCCTTTGTCGATCTCGATGTGGCCGCCTTTGTCCAGCCCGAGGATCGCGCGGTGATGAGCGCACGCTTGCGCGCCATCTATCGTTTGCGAGGCACCGCCTGACGGGGAGGTGCCGTCGATAATCTGACGCTCCGGAGCTGCGCTGCGCCGCCCCAGGGGAGCGGTCATGACAGGGGCCGGTGGCGGATGTTATCGTGCAGCGTTCGCCATGGGAGAGATCGAACGCCGGGTTCGCCAGCTCGAATCCGTCGCGGAGCTGGGGCTTGCGGCGGTGAGCATCGACTTGCAAACGCTCTTCGAGCGCGTTGTGCAGCGCGCCGCCGAGGTGCTCGGCGTCGAGCTGGCCAAGGTATTGATGCTGCAACCCGACGGTGATGGTTTGCTATTGGCCGCGGGGGTGGGCTGGCGAGCTGGCCTGGTAGGCCAGGCGCGGGTACCGACGGGCCATGACTCGCAGGCGGGCTACACGCTGGTGGCGCGCGAGCCGGTGGTGGTGGAGGACTTGCACGCGGAAACCCGCTTCAGCGGTCCGGACCTGCTTGAGCACCATGGCGTGCGCAGTGGCATCAGCGTTGCCATCGGCGGTGCCGACGGACCGGTCGGTGTGCTGGGGATTCATTGCCCGAGACCCGCGCGCTTCAGTCATGACGACGTGGCCTATGTGCAGTCTCTGGCCAACCTGCTGGCCGCCAAGGTTGCCGAGCAGCGCGCGCGCGAGGCCCAGCGCGATGCCGAGGCGCGCTTGGCTCGGGGCGAAAAGCTCGAGGCCCTGGGCACGCTCGCCGCTGGCATCGCCCACGACTTCAACAATCTATTGATGGTGGTGGTGGGCTGCGCGGAACTGGCCCAAATGCGCGCCGAAGATCAGGCGGAGCTGCAGGAAGAACTCGAACGCATCATGCAGGCCGGTCAGCGCGCTGCCGAACTCACCGCGGAGATCCTGGCTTTCGGGCGCGAACAGGAGATCGAGCCGCGCCATGTGGATCTCAACCGCGTCGTGGAAGACACCGTGCGCTTGCTCCGGCGTACCCTCGGCGAGCAGGTAGAACTGACTTTTCGACCCGGCGAGGGCCTGACTCCGGTTTTCGCCGACCCCACCAAGATCGAGCAGGTATTGCTCAACCTTTGCGTCAACGCGCGCGACGCGATGCCGGGCGGCGGCGCCATCGTGATCGACACGGCCGAGCAGGGCGCTGGCGCCCAGCTGGCGCGGCGGCACGGACTGCAGACGGGCGCACGCCTTGCCGTACTGTCGGTGCGCGATGGGGGCGCTGGCATCGCGCCCGAGCTCCTCGATCGCATTTTCGACCCCTTCTACACCACCAAGGAGGTCGGCCGCGGTACGGGCCTGGGGCTGTCCACTGTCTACGGGATCGTGCGCCAGCATGGAGGTGCCGTGGAGGTCGACAGTCGGCCGGGACAGGGAACCACGTTTCGGGTTTACATCCCGGTGGCTTCCACGCCGGCGCCTGCGCTCGCGGAGCCGCGGCGACGCGGGCGCCCGCGCGGTGACGAACGCATCCTGCTGGGCGAGGACGACCCCGCGGTGCGCACCGTCGTCGAGCAGATCCTGTCGGCTGCTGGTTACCGGGTCACGACAGCCGTCGACGGACGCGCCGCCCTCGAGGTCTTCGAACGCGACCCCGGGGCCGTCGACCTGGTGGTGCTCGACGCCGTCATGCCGCGTCTGAGCGGGCTCGAAGCGCTGGCGCTGATGCGCGACAGGAGGCCCGAGTTGCGTTTTTTATTGACAAGCGGTTATGGCGAGAGTCAGGGCTCGACGGGCCCTGAGACCGGCAGGGCGTGGGTTCGCAAGCCCTACGACAGCGCCACGCTGCTGGGTCGCGTGCGCGAGGTGCTCGACGCGGGTTGACCGGGTACGAGGTGCGCGCCGCATCGGCGCGGGCCTGGAGGCAACTCCCAATGATAGTGCTCGAACGCGAGGCCGTACGCGCGATCATCATCTCGCCGGACCACGAACTGCGGATGATCCACTGTCAGGACCCGGTGAGCGGCAACACCGCCCTGGGAGGTGATCGTGGACGATGAACAAGACGCGGGTCGCGAGCGATGAGCTGGCGCTTTTCCGGTCACGTCGGCAGCGCTGTGCATTTGATGCGGGCGCAGACGAGCATGTAGAGCGCAAACAGTGCGTCTTTTTCGGTCAGGCTTTCAGGGGGGACGGTGGCGAGGCGGCAGAGCTTGAGGTATTCGCGTCCGTCGAGGCCCAAAAGCATGGCCTTGGAGCCGGGGCCGTGGTCCCCGTCGGGGCCCGGTAGCGCGGCCAGCAGGTCCGCCAGCGCCATCGAGGCAGAGTAGACGGCTCCTTCGTAGTCACCGGCTGCCAGGTTTTGCTCGACATCTCGGACTTCGCGGGCGGCGTCCTCGGGCCAGAGCGAGCCGAATGAGAAGGCCTCTGCCTCCGCCGCGGCCTGGGCCGGCGGTCGGGGTGCGCCGGGTGCGCCGGGTGCGCCGGGCGCGCCAGCGGGAGCCATTTCGCCCAGTCCCAGGGCTGGCTCGGCGGACTGACGCGCGACAGACGCGACCTTGCCCGCGATGCTGTCCATGCTGTAGGTGCCCTCGAACCACTTTTCGTTCGAGCCTCCGTTCTTGTCGTACTTTGACGGAAAGTTATGGATGGCCGACTTCTTGGTGGGGGCCTCGGGGATGGTGTTGCAAAGGGCCTGGACGACGAGACGCGAAATTTCCTTGAGCGTCTTGATGATACCGGTGCCGTGTGTGGCCGAGGTGCAAAACTGCGGCACACCCAAGGTGTTGAGATAGGCGGCCATCTCGGACTCGCTGTAAATGTTGTCCAGGTCCTGCTTGTTGTACTGGAAGACCATGGGAAAGGCCTCGAGATCGATGCCGATTTCCGCGAGGTTATTGTGTAAGCCCTCGAGGGATTCGAGGTTCGAGTCCTTGCTGCCCTTTTGACTGTCGGCGACGAATACGACGCCGTCAGCGCCGCTGAGCACCAGCTTGCGGGTTGCCGCGTAGAAGACCTGCCCAGGTACGGTGTAGAGCTGGAAGCGTACCGTCATGCCGCGCACGCGCTCGACCCGCACCGGTAGAAAGTCAAAGAAGACGGTGCGGTCGGTTTCGGTCGCCAGGGAGACGAGTTCCCCGCGGCGTTCGGGCCTTACGGCTTCGTGGATGGCTCGGAGCGAGGTGGTTTTCCCGGATAAGCCGGGGCCGTAGTACACAATCTTCGCCGAGATCTCTCTGGATAACGGGCTGAACGTTGGCACTCCAAGAGGATATCAGAGTTCAGCGGGTGACAATCGGGCTGCCGAGCGGGATTCTTATCGCCGATGAATTTGGTGCTCAATGCCTACCCCATGGTCGGTCGTGGGATGAAGGACTACGTTGGTCCCGTAGACGTGGCGATGCGGGCCCGGTTTAATTCTCGTCACTGTGCTCGAAGGCGACCTGAAAACCATGGGCTTGGCCGACGTGTTGCAGTGGGCGGATGCGACGGCCAAGTGTGGTGTTTTGACCCTGCAGCGGTCCGGCACTCCGGTGTGGATCGCATTTCGCGACCGCAGCATTGTGGCCGCGAGCGAACCGCCCCTAGCCGCCATGCCCATCGAGGTCTTGGATCAGGGCGCGCCTCCGCCGGAAGGCGAAGGCTTTGTCGTCAAGCCCGAGGTGGCGGTCGTCGAATACCTGTATGACCAATTCCTCGATGCCGACGACCGCTTTTCTTTTCGGGAGGGTGAGCCGCCGTCCGAGGGTGCGCTGGAGCTGAAGTTATCGATTCAGCTGATGGTGATGGAAGGGCTGCGGCATGTGGACGAGTGGCCGGAGATCCGCTCGCTGTACGGCAATTCCTCGGCCACCGTGCAGAGCCTTCCCGAGTTCGGGGGCGGGCGACTGCCTCCGGTCCAAAAGGCTTTGCTCTCGCTCGCACAGCGGGGGGTGAGTCTCACCGATGCGCGCTTGAGCCTGGGGCTGTCGCAGCCGGCCCTTCTGCGCAATGTGGAGGCGCTTCGGCGTCTGGGCGCGGTGACGGTGGCCGGGTGCCCGGAGGGCGGTGACCTGATCACGCGCATGGTCAATCAGGCGGGCCTCTTGCTGGAGCTGGAGCAGTTCGACGAGGCTGCCCACGTTTTCGGTGCCCTGCTCTCGGCCGATCCCGGCGCGCGCCGCATCAAGGGCCTACTTCTGGAAGCCGAGCGCCGGCAGACCGTCATGCTCTACGGGAAGCTGCCGGAGTCGGCCAGCGTCGGGGTATCCGGCCGGCCCACCTTGCCCGGCCGCCGCTTGATGCGTTCCGATCGGGTCGTGCTCGAGTTGGTCAACGGACGTTGGGATGTCGCGACATTGGTGTTGGCATCGCCGCTGCGCGAAGTCGAAACGCTCAAGGCGTTGTTGAGGCTCAAGCAGAGCGGCTTCGTCCGTCTCAAGCTCGAGGAACCGGGGGAGGGTGAAGACGGAGACTAGTCACCTGTGTCGGTAGTTCTGGGCAAAACTCGACGGCCCTCGACGGCCCTCGCCGCGTCGACCGCCCTTCGGGCTATCTCCTCGAATATACTCTGTATGTCCTTCGTCGATTCGCCACGCCGAGGGCCGCCGATTGCTCGCCGAGTTTTGCCCAGAACTACCGACACAGGTGACTAGTCCATGCCTGCCGAGCATGTTGCCGTCGGAGCGGGCGCCAGTTCCCCGCGTCTGTTTGTGGCGGTGGCCATCGAGCCCAGCCTGGCGAGCGAGCTGAGTTCGGCCTTGCAGCAGCGGGCCCGCGCCGTCGCCATGCCGCGGTCCTTGCGTTGGCTGGCGCCCGACACGCTGCATTTCACGTTGAAGTTTCTCGGCGCCACCGAAAGTGAGAGGGTCGAGGCCATCGGCCGCGCCTGCGGGCGAGCCTGCGAGGACGTGGCGGCGTTCGAGCTGAGTCTCGAGGGTCTCGGTGCGTTTCCGTCGGCGCGACGGGCGCGCGTGTTGTGGGTGGGGGTGGGGCGCGGCGGCCGGGAGCTGTGCGAGCTGGCCGGTCGCGTCGAACGCGAGCTTGAGACCTGCGGTTTCGCCGCCGAGGAGCGCCCCTACGCGCCCCATCTGAGCGTCGCGCGCCTGCGCCAGCCGGCCGACCTGAGGCGGTCGCTCGTGGCGTTCGAGCTCGAGCCGCGGCGGCAGCGGGTGTCACAGCTGTCGCTTTTTCGTTCCCATCTGTCCCAGCACGGGGCGCGCTACGAGGAACTCGGAAGCTGGCCTCTGCGGGGCGTCAAATCGGAGTGCTGACCGTGAAGTCCACCGCGACGCTCACACGTTGGCTGGAGCCGACGGTGACGCGCGCGAGTCCGCGTACCCTGCTCGAGTCAAAGGTGTCTACCGGTGCGATGAGCGAGGCGCGTCCGCGCGTCACATGGAGCGAGACGGTCGCCTCAGGGGGCCTTTGGTGCCAGGGGGCCCGGTGGGGCCCCGCCCACGAGCTTCTGCTCCAGGTACTCGCGCAGGCCTTCGAGGGGGATCTGCTGCGGATCCACCCGTCGCAGGATCGACAGCGCCCGGCCGGTGTCGCGCTCGACCAGGCGCGCTGCGGCCAGGTGCGGCAAGAGCTTCGCATCGCGCAGCTGCTGGGGTGTGGCGCGCGATAGCGCCCTGGTCACGTCGGGGTCGCTGCCCACCAGCAGCAGGACCGGCAGCTTCAGCGGGGTGTTGAACAGCACCTGGTCGAGCACGTGGGTGCGGCGCGCCGGGCTCTTGCCGGGGAAGAGCAGGTCGTTGAGTAGGCGCTGGTTCTCGAAGTGCAGCTCGGCGTCTTTCTTGACCACGGGTGGAAAGAGCGCGGTCGTGAGTGTGCTGTCGATGAAGCGTTTGCGAGCGGCGCCGGTGTCGCGCCAGCTCCACATCAGATCGTCGCGGGTTTGTGTGTCCATGGGGCGCAGGAGGCGCTTGGGCCAGTCGTCGCTCAGGGGTTCGCTCCGAGCGGTCAGTTCCTGAAGATAGTCGGCGCCGCCGATGAAGAGGGCGCCGAGCTGGGCCGGATGCTCGAAGCCCAGGCGCAAGAGTTCTTCGCGCACCTGGGGCGAGGCCCACTGCACCATGTAGCGCGAGAGCGAGACGGGGCCCTTGGGCTCCTTGGCACCCACCAACATGAAGTTACGGCCCGAGCCATGCCACAGGGAGCAGTCGTCGAAGGCATCGCAGAAGGCAGCGATGATGCTGCGGGCGCCGTCGGCCGAGAGGTTCATCATCGGCAGCCAATAGGTGGCAAAGCCCCCCTCGGCCAGGCGGCTGCGCATCAGGCGAAAGTACTCGCGGCTGTAGAGGCTGCCGACGCCGGCCATGATCGGCGGCGGTGGCTCGCCGGTGATCAGGTCGTAGCGCTCGTGGGTGCCGGCCAAAAAGTGGCGGCCGTCTTCGAGGTGGACGGTGAGGCGCCGGTCGTCGAGGGGGTGGCTGCCGTCGCCCAGGTCCATGCCGCGGGCGAGCTCGAAGACCGCGCTCGAGATGTCGACCACGTCGATGGCCTTGAACTCGCGGGTGTCGGTCAGGGCCTTGGCGGTATTGCCCACGCCGTAGCCCAGGACCAGCGCCCGCTCCATGCCCGGGTGCAGCGCCAGCGGCAGGTAGGCGTAGAGCTTCATGTAGCGGCGCGCGGCGTAGTCGTTGACCGACATGGAGTAGGCATTGCTCGCCAGTTGATCGAAGAGTTCGAGGCCGTGCAGGCCGTGGCGCACGTGGATGTGGGTGGCGGTCAGGCCTTCGCGGATCGCGACCACGCGGTCGTGGGGCGTCATCCAGCGACCGATGGAGCCGCGAATGTAGGTGTCGCGCACGGCGCCGAATGGGAAGAGGGCGAGTATGCCGACGAAGCCGGCCAGCAGCCCGAAGCGGATGGCGCCTTCGCCGCTCGGTGCGTCAGAGCTCGCCGCCGGTTGTGCACGCCGGCTGCCGAAGGCGATGGCCGCGCCGCCTACGCCATAGAGCGCGAAGCACAGGAACAAGCTCTTCTCCATGCCCAGCGTGGGCAACAGCCACAGCCCCGCGAGGGCGGCGCCCAGGGCGGCGCCCAGGGTATTGGCCAGACTGAGGGTGCCGGCCGCTTCGGCGGCTCCACGGCGCGCGTCCTTGAGGGCCGCGGCCAGCAGCGTAAACAAAAGGCCCGACGCGATCGCCGCCGGTAACACCAGCGGCGCGGCCACGCCGGCGACGGTGCTCGCCTCCTGGTCGAAGCGCAGGTAGCGCTGAAGGGTCTCGGGGTAGATCAAGAGCCCCAGGACGCCGCCTGCGCCGCCGAGGTAGCTGGCCAGGCTGGCATGGCGATGGGCCCGCCGGTCGCGACCGAGCCACAGGGCGCCGATCAGAGCGCCGATGGCGAGCCCCGTCAGCACCAGTGCCAGAATGATTGCGAAGGCCAGGGGCGTGTCGTTGAGGAAGAGCACCAAGAAGCGCAGCCACACCACTTCGAGCGCCAGCATGGCAAAGCCCGCAAGGGCCGCGGCGGCGACCAGAATGCGGCCCTCGCGCGCGCCGCTGGGCGCCTCGGCGGCAATCACCGGGGCGCCCGCCGACAGGGCCCAGGCCAGGGTCGCGGCCACCGCGCCCAGGGCGGCGCAGGATAGGGCGCTGCCGATCACGCCCAGGCGCTCGAGCAGCAGCGTCTCGGTGAGCAATACGCCGCCCACGGCGCCCAGGGTATTGACCGCGTAGAGCAGGCCCAGGGAGCGGCCAAAGTTCGGGTCCACGCGCGACAGGCTGCGGGCCAGAAGCGGCAGCGTCGTGCCCATGGCGGTGGAGGGGATGAGCAGCAGGGCAAAGGCGCTAAGCAGGCGCAGGGGCTGCAGCAACCAGGACATGGCTGCCAGTTGTTGACTCAGGGAGGCCATGGCGGGGCCCAAGAGCGGCAGGCCGATGATCAATGCGGCGCCGCAGACGGCGACCAGCAGCTCGGCGACGGCGTAGGCGCGCAGGGGTTTTACGATGCGGTCGCCGTGGCGCGCGGCCAGATGGTTGCCCAGGGCCATACCCGCCATGAAGCCGGCCAGCACCAGGCTCGAAGCCCAGACGCTATTGCCCAGCACCAGGGCCGTCTGGTGAAAGAAGAGGGCCTCGAAGGCCAGCGCCACGGCGCCCGAGATCAGGAACGCCAGCCAAATCAGGGCGGAATGAAGCAGCTCTGGGCCTCTCATGGTCGTCCTTCGCCCATCGCGCGGGCCTTGCGTTGGTGGAGCTGGGCCAGGGCGCTTCGAGCGGCTTCACTTCCGGGGTTGCGCTCCATCGCGCGCTGCAGGTGCGGCTCGGCGCGCTCGAGCGCATCGCGCTCCAAAAGCTCGATGCCCCAGCGCAGGTGGTTGTCGGCGTCCATGCGATGGATCACGCGGCGCTCGAAGGCATCGCGGGCGCCGGCCGGCAGGGCCAGTGCGAGCGCCGCGACGGTGATGAGCGCGAGGGCCGGCGGCGTCAGCAGGTGGGCGCTGCGCAGCGGCGGCGCATCCGGGCGAGGCGAGGCGTATAGGGGCAGGAGCGTGTCGCGAAAGTGGGGCTCGCCGAACTTCCACAGGAAGGCTTCGATCAGGTAGTGCACGAAGAAGATGCCGTCGAAGAGGTGGATGAAGAAGGTGGTGCTGGGTCCGGCGTTCAGGCCCACGTGGTTGCGCAGCTCGAAGAGCATGACGACCGCCAGCAAGAGCGCGTAGAAGAGCAGGGGGCGGCGGCTGACGGCGGCGTAGCCGCGATCGAGACGGCTGCGCTCGGTGTCGAGCGGGGCCTGCAGACAGCGCGGCGCCATGATGGCGTGGTACTCAACATAGTGCAGCGTCAGACCCACTCCGTAGAGGCGCGTGTCATAGACCGCCGCGGCTGCACAACAGGCCTGCATGGCGAAGTAACCCACGGGCAGCAGGCCCCGTCTGCGGCCCGCTTGTCTCTTGCTATCCTCGCCATCGTGGGCCGGCAAGCCGAGATAGCTGCCGGCGATCATCACGAAGAGCGCGCCGAGGGCGATCGCCGGGAGCCGCGCGTACAGGGCGTCGGAGGCGAAGCGGCCGCCGAGGACAAAGGTCTCCCACTGCAACGCGGCCATGCCCACGAAGAAAGCGTTTTCCGCGCGCCGCGACCAGGGCGGCAGCTGCGAAGCCACGGGCCGCTTGAAGATCTGCAGTATGCCGAAGCTCTGGCGGCCGACGTGGAAGAAATCGAAGAAGCGGATGGCGCCGAAGAAGTAGAGCGCGAAGACGGGGTGGTTTTCGCGCAGCCCCGCGGCGGCGCTGAGGGCGAAGAAGAGCAGGACCGCCGCCGGCGCCACGAAGTAGAGCAGGGTGCGCCGGCGGCTGCTTCCGAAGTAGCGCAGGTTGTCGCGCTGAAAGTAGAGCGCCAGCGTGATGAAGAAGTGCGTCACGCCAAGGCCCACCAGCTCGGCCAGCACCAGGTAGGGCACGGCCGCTACGAAGTTGGGCCATAGCATCAACGACACGAGCGGCACGAAGATCACGAAGAACGATCCGAAGATCGTCAGTCGCACATCGAGCCGCTCGAAGAAGGCCACGGCCGGGACTGTACCTCAGCCTGAAATGATGTCAGCGCCAGAGCGGGATCATGGTCCGGGGGCGCCGGCGCAGATCCAGTTGCGGATGGGGGCCAGGCGCTCTTCGGAGATCGGTTCGGTGGTGCCCAGGGGCATCAGCACGCCGTAGGGCTGGTCCGGCGTCTGACCGCAGGCACCGCCCTCGCCCCAGGAGGCGTCGCCGGTGATGGCTCCACTGGCGTCGATGGTGCCGACGAGCTTCTGCCACAGGTAGCTATTGGCCAGGGCCGAGTCGCCACCGCTGGCGTCGACCAGCGGCATGTTGCCAGCCTCACACGAGGTCATGCCGACCAGGGCGGCGTTGAGATCGCTGACGTCCTTGAGCACCAACATGGCCTTGCCGGCGCCCTGGTGACAGCTGGAGAATCCGCAGGGGGTCTCGGCGGTCAGCACAGCAGCCGCCGCGCCATGCAGATCGGTTCCCGTGGTGTCCGCGTCGGCGCAGCTGCCGCCGGGCGAGGTGTCGCCCGAGCCACCGGCACCACCCGAGCCTGCCGAGGCGGCTGTGCCGCCCGAGCCGCCCGTGCCGCCCATAGCGGAGGGTTCACCCGTCGCGCCCGTGCCGCCCACGCCGCCCGTGGGCGAGGAACCGTCCGGGTCGTCGGTGCAACCGAAGAAGAGCGCGCAACAGAGCGCAGCAAGCAGAGCGTTTCGCATCACTGACACCTCCGAAAAGAGGCCCGAGCGCGGCGCTGGTTTGGGGGCTTGTGCGCCGCCCGGGCAAGGGCCCAAGGCGTGTACCACGGTGGGCGGACGGAAGCGACCATCCGGCTGTGCAGGTTTCGGTCGGCGGCGGGCCCCGGGCCGGGTGCGGCCGGGGCTGGCGGCTGCTTGTGGCGAGTTTTCCGGCATTTTGGCAGTTCTCCCGGCCACAGCTCGGGGCGCCCGGGGGGGCCCCCTGTCGGCAAAGCTGCAGAAGCTCTTGACAAAGTGAGTAACTCACTTACTGTCGAACCCGCATGCGTCTCTGCCGGGTGGTGACCGGTTCCGTGGTCGGCGGAGTTCCGGGACGCGCCGTGAAGGAGGTTCGAGATGGTTCGGTTGGCGTTGATGGTCGGCTTGCTGCTGTTGGGTCCGCTCGCCTGTGGTGGCGACGATGGGAACGGTGCGCCGCAGGACGGCGCGGACGGGGTGATGGGTGGCACGGACGCCGAGCCCGGCTCCGGGTCCGCCGGTGCAGCGGCCGACCCGGAGCCGTCGGGCAGCGACCCCGCGGTGGTTCCCACGGGCGTGTACGCGGGCGATCCGCTGTCGGCGATTCCGGCCGACTGCCAGGGTTTCGACCTCGACGGCCTGATGTACAGCCCCGGCGGCGAGGTGCTGCCCAACATCTGCGAGCCCTTTCACCCCACCTGGAATAACCCCTACGCCGTGCTCTGCATTCACGCCTGGCCCTGGTACGACAGCGGCTACCTGGGCGACGAGTACTGCATCCTGCCGCCCGAGGAGGGCAAGGGCATCCAGGTCGGCTTCCACCCCCAGGGCCTGGACTACTGGGCGCAAGTCTCGAAGCAGGATCTCAGCGGCTACGACGCTCCTGACTCACAGTTTGTCGTCGGAGTCGGCGGCGAGGAGACGGTGAACTACCGCACGCCGGCGGGTTCAGAGGGCGAGAACGCCTACTACCGCACCTATTTCCGCATGCGCACCGGTTCGCACCACAACATCATCTCGCTGCATCCGAGCGCGCCCGACATCGGCTGGATCGAGACCGGCGGCGGCGACGCCCTGCCGGGGCTCTTCGACCCCACCGTGGGCATGACGGTGGGCGTGCTGGGCGGTCAGCAGCGCCCCGACGACAACACTCCGGTGAGCTTCGAGCCGCCGCCCGAGGATGAGGGTCTCTACCTGGCCTGGCCGGATAACCCCACCATCCTCTTCAACCTGCACCACTTCAACGCGACCGACGGCGAGGTTCTCAAGGAGGGCTGGGTCAACATTTGGTGGCAGGAGGACGCCCAGACCAAGATCAGTTGGTTCATGGGCCTGCCGCCCACTCAGCTGATCGCGCTCAACATGCCGCCCGGCTCCATCGAGGATCAGCACTACTCCTGGACCATCGCTGAAACCACGCGCCTGCTGCGTCTCTTCGGCCACCGCCACGTGTGGACGACCAACTTCTCGAGCTGGATCGAGCGCACCAGCGGCGACGTGGAGGTGGTCTACCAGAGCTACGACTGGTTCGACATGCCCACCTTCCGCTACGACAGCGTGGCGCAGAATCCTGAACTCGACGTCGACGCGCGCGTCGACGGTGCGGTCTCGGGCGTGGTGAACATGGAGCCCGGCGACAAGCTGCACTTCAACTGCCACATGGAGTTCACCGACGAGCGCGCCGTGAACGAGGGCGCACCGCTGCCGGCGGAGATCGGCAACCTGGGCTTCGCCAACGAGGCTTACACCGGCGAAATGTGCATCCAGTTTGGCAATGCCGTGGGTTCGTCGCTCGGCCTTCCCGCCTCCGACAGCACGCCGGTGCCGGACTTCGCCAAGTAGTCGGTCGGTCATTCGCGCGCGGGCGCGCGCCCACACCGCGGCACAAAAAACGCGGTCGTGCTCACATTTTTTCGACCGCAGCTCGGGCCCCGGCCTCTGTCCAAGTGGGACAAAAGCGGATCGCCCCTCCCCCTCGAGGCGACCGCCGTCCGGTCACCGGTGGCGCGCCGGTGGCCGGGCGTCCCACCCATCTCTTTTGGGGGGACCGCGACGGCTGCGGCGCCTTGAGGGTGAACACGGCGTGACTAGAGCGGCGACCGGTTTGAAATTGCCGCAACTTCGTGAGGGAGAGCGGGTTCAGCGTGCCGTTACGGCGCCGCAGGCGTAGCCGAGCTACTTCGAGGCGCCGTTGCGGTGCGCTGGGCCCGCTAAACCTGCGAAGTTGTGGTGGTTTCAAACCGGTCGCCGCTCTACGCTTCCATATATGACCGAGTCGATTGTGCGTGGTGCGATGGGAAGGGGGAGGCCTTCGAAGGTTGCAGGACGCAGGAGTGGGGCCGCGGCGGTCGTGTCCCTCTTCTTCGTGCTCCTGGCGTGCGGGGATGACGCCAATGGCGGGTCGGCGGGTTCGGCAGCCACTGGCGGTTCCGGCGAATCGCCCGCGCCCGTGGCCGGAGCCAACGCCGGCACCTGCTCGCAGTCGGCGATCACCTATGCCGACGTGATCGCGCCCCTCATCGCGGAGCGCTGCCTGCCGTGCCACTCGAGCGCGCTCGAGGGCGACGCCCGCCTCGGCGCGCCGGTGGGGGTCGACTTCGACACCGAAGCGCTGGTGCTGCAGCACGGGGATCGCATCATGGTCCGCGCCGTCGTCGATCGAACCATGCCGCCGGGATCGCCGCTATCGGACTGCGAGGCCGCGGCGCTGCAGCAATTTCTCGAGGCCCAGGGCGCCGCCGACTGCGTGGCGGATTGTAGCGGTAGGAGCTGCGGCAGCGATGGCTGCAGTGGTAGCTGCGGCGAGTGCACAGGTGGCCTGATCTGCGACGCCGACGGCAGCTGCGTGGCCGGCAGCTGCACCCCCGATTGCGTGGGCCGCAGCTGCGGTGACGACGGCTGCGGTGGCAGCTGCGGCAGCTGCGGCAGTGGCCAGGCCTGCTCCCTCGACGGTCGCTGTGAGTGCGCCCCCGACTGCAGCGGGCGCGACTGTGGCGACGACGGCTGCGGCGGTAGCTGTGGCAACTGCACCGGCACCGATTTCTGCGATGTCCAGGGCCTGTGCCGTTGCGTGCCCGACTGCGGCGGCAAGGTATGCGGTGATGACGGCTGCGGTGGCAGCTGCGGCCTGTGTCCGATCGGCGAGGGCTGCAGCGCCGACGCAAGCGCCTGCGAATGCGTGCCCAACTGCGGTTCGGCCGGCGCCACCTACAACTGCGGCGACGACGGCTGTGGCGGCAGCTGCGGCGTGGGCACCTGCGGTGGCGCCACTCCCTATTGCAAGACCACGGTGACCGGCGGACGCATGTGCGCGGCCACCTGCACCGCCGACTGCGGCGGCAAGGTCTGCGGCGACGACGGCTGCGGCGGCAGCTGCGGCCCCGGCTGCGGCGCTGGCGATTACTGCGACGCTTCGGGCCAGTGCCAGTGCGCCCCCAGCTGTGTCGGCGTGGCCTGCGGCGACAACGGCTGCGGCGGTAGCTGTGGTTCCTGCGCCGAAGGCACCAGCTGCAACAGCGGCAGCTGCGAGTGCACCGCAGACTGCACGGGGCGCGAGTGCGGTAGCGACGGCTGCGGTGGCAGCTGCGGCAGCTGCGACGGCGCCCTGGTCTGCAACAGCGCCGGCAGCTGTGTGGAGCAATGCGTGGGCAGCTGCGCGGGCAAGGTCTGCGGCGACGACGGCTGCGGCGGCAGCTGCGGTTCCTGTGCCGCGGGACAGAGCTGCAACGCGGGCAGCTGCGAGTGGGGCGACTACAGCTTTGCGGCCGACGTCTTTCCGCTCTTCGACGGTTGTGTCGGCCTGGCGCCCAACACCTGCCACTCCTCGGGTCTGCAGGCGCAGGACCTCGACCTGTCGTCGGCCGCCACCGCCTACTCCCAGCTGGTCGGCGCCGCCTCCACCCAATGCACCAACCGTACGCGCGTGGTGGCGGGCGACGCGGCCGCGAGCTACCTGGTCAACAAGCTCAGCGGGGTCGACATGTGCTTCGGCTCGCGCATGCCCAAGGGCGGCACGCCCCTGAGCGCGGCCGACATGGCCATCATCACGGCCTGGATCGAGTCGGGCGCCAACCCCTGATGCCCGATTACTCCCCGCGCAGTTCGCTTCCGTCGGCGAAGCGGTAGAGGTTGGGCACCCACTGCATCTTGATCTTGTCGAGCGGCACCTTCACCAGGGCCACGTCGCCGTCGTCGGCGGGATCGACGGGGAACTTCCCGGTCTTTTCAGCCTTGGCGCCGGCCTTGATCGGCTGGTTGAAGGGCACCTTCATGCTCTTGAAGAGGGTGTCGTTCTTGTCGCGGAATTCGATCACGCCGATGGCCTGATTCAGGTCCTTGTCGCCGAGATTCTCGAACTCGAAGTGCATCTCGATCTTCACCTTGTCGCCGGAGCCGATCTGCTTCTTCTTTTTCAGTGAGCCCACGCCCACCGCACGCATGGCTTCACGCTGCTTTTCGCGTTCGGCTTTGATGCGCGCCTGGGCCTCCTTGAGCATGGTCAGGCGGTCGACTTCGGGCTCCTGGGGCGGGGCGGCCGCGGGCGCCGGTTCTTCGGCGGGCTTGCTGTCGCCGCAGCCCAGGGTGGCAAATGAGCCGGCAAACGAAGCCGTGAGCAGGCAGACGAACAGTGAGAGGGCGAGCGGATGTCGTGGCATGGCGGCCAGCCTACGCGGATGCCGGAAATTTCTCATCCCCAGCTGTGCGGGGGCTCCAGAGCGGCGACCGGTTTGAAATCGCCGCAAATTCGCGAGGGAGAGTGGGCTCGGCGGGCCGTTACGGTGCCGCAGGCGTAGCCCGAGCTACTTCAAGGCGCCGTAGCGGTGCGCTGGGCCCGCTAAACCCGCGAAGTTGTGGTGGTTTCAAACCGATCGGTGCTCCAGAGCCCTGAGGCTCCCTCGCGGACCAAGTGAACCACCCTTCCTTCTCCCGTGGGCGCGGACATCCCGTCGAGCAGCTGTGGTACGCACGCCTCCTCGGCACTCGCTGCCAAGTCCCCATTGAGGGCAATGTTTACCCTGTCGGCGCCGTAGCTCGCTTCGACGACGACCCGTTGCCGGCATACGCAGGCCAGGATATCCGCCCTGTGGGCGTCGAGCTGAACGCGCAGCTGGTGCTCCCGGTCCGGCTCGGTCGGCGCCGGCGCTTTGGTGGCCGCAGTGGCGGGGCCTCCTTCGCGAGACACCGGCAGGGTACGGAATGGCGGTTGGCCGGGTCGGTTCAAGGGTGACCGTTGAGCGAGCCGCAGTGCCGCATACATGCGTTTGGTATCCAAAGGGGCGCAGCGCATCTGGAGATGCAGCGCCTACCGGGGCGCGGGGCGAATGTGCTACTCCCGCGGCCGTGAGCACCAGTGAGTCGATCACCATCGTCGTGCCCTGCTACAACGAGGCCGGCCGTCTGCGGATGCAGGCCTTCGAGCGTGCGGCACAGGAACTGGGACTCGGCTTCCTATTCGTCGACGACGGCTCCAAGGACCGAACCCGCAGCGTGCTGGAGGACCTGGCCGCGCGCATGGGTGACGCTGCCTCCGTGCTGGTCCTGGAGCAGAACGCGGGCAAGGCCGAGGCCGTGCGCCGGGGCCTGTTGCAGGCGCTCGACGGGGGCGCGGCCGTGGTCGGCTACGTGGATGCAGACCTGGCGACTCCGCTGGAGGCTGTGGTGGAGATGGTGGCGCTCTTGCGCGAGGGCAGCCACGACGCCGTGATCGGTTCGCGCATTGCTTATCTGGGAGCTAATATCGAGCGCCGGGCGGCGCGCCACTACCTGGGGCGCGTCTTCGCCACCGCTGCTTCGCTAATTCTGGATGAGGTCATCTACGACACCCAATGCGGTGCCAAGGTCTTCCGTGCCAGCGCCCTCTTGCGCCGGGCCCTGTCGGAGCCCTTTCATTCGCGCTGGGCCTTTGACGTGGAGCTTTTGGGCCGGCTCTTGGCAGCGGGCGCATCGGTGCGTGAGATGCCGCTTCGGCAGTGGGTGGACGTGGCGGGCTCGAAGCTGTCGCTGCGGGAGATGCTCGGCACGGGCTGGGATTTGCTGAAAATCGCCCACGCGCTCAGGCGCTATCGGGGCTGAGCGCGTGGAGTGCGGCAATAGCGTGCGGCAGAAAGCTGACGGTCCACGCCATCGCCGCAGGGTTGCGTAACGGCGGCTCGCGAGATTTCATTCCTCGAAACCGAGAAGATCGAGGAAGCCCATCATGTTGCATACGGTCGTGTTGATTCCCGGCGACGGCATCGGCCCCGAAGTGGCGGACGCCGTGCGCGCCATCTTCGAGGCTGCCGGCGCGCCCATCGCCTTCGTGGAGCACCCGGCCGGGCAGAGTGCGCTCGACCGCACCGGCGAGCTGCTGCCCGAGACCACGCTCGCTGCCATCCGCGAGCACCACGTTGCGCTCAAGGGCCCGTGCACGACCCCGATCGGCACGGGCTTTCGATCCGTCAACGTCGCGCTGCGCAAGGAGCTGAAGCTATTTGCTGCGGTGCGCCCGGTGCGCAACATGCCCGGCGTTCGCACGCGTTTCGACGACGTCGACCTCGTCATCGTTCGCGAGAATACCGAGGGGCTGTATAGCGGCGTCGAGAACGAAATCACAGAGGGTGTCGTCACGAGCATGAAGGTCGCGACGCAGTCGGCCTGCCGCCGCATCGCGGAATGGACGCTCGACTACGCCGAGAAGCGCGCGCACCGCAAGATCACCGTCCTGCACAAGGCGAACATCATGAAGCTCACCGACGGCATGTTCATTCGGGAGGCGCGTGCCGCGCATGAAGCCCGTAACAGCGACATCGCCTACGAAGAACTCATCATCGACGCCGGCTTGATGCGTCTGGTTCAGAATCCGGCGGACTTCGACATTCTGCTTTGCGAAAACCTCTACGGCGATCTCGTCTCCGACCTTTGCGCCGGCTTCGTGGGCGGTCTCGGCGTCACGCCAGGCGCCAACATCGGGGCCGTCGACGCGGTCTTCGAGGCGGTGCACGGTTCGGCGCCCACGATCGCCGGCAAGAACATCGCCAATCCGCTTGCCCTGCTGATGAGCGGGGTGATGATGCTCAATCACCTCGCCGAAACGCGCGACGACCCGAAGTGCGCGAACGTCGCCCAACGCATCAAGGCCGCCTACGACGCGGCGCTGTCCGACGGCCAGACGACAGCGGACCTCGGCGGCGGGTGCTCCACCTCGAAGTTCACCGAAGCCGTCGTCACCCGCTTGGCCTGAGCGCGCCGAACGCCGGTCGTGCCGTGCAGCGCTCGAGCCCTTTATTCCGAGGCCGTGACCGCCGGAAAATAGCTCTGCTGGGCACCGATGGCGTGCCCGGCCGGCAGACCCGTGCCTAGCTCCTCGACCCGGAAGACCTCTTCGGGCAGCTGCAACGTTTGCCGCACGCGCTCCATCGTGGTGGGCGCGAAGGGGTAGAGCATGATCATCAGGTTCTTCAGCACGAAGAACGAGGAGTAGAGGGCGTCGGCGCGGGAGGCTTCGGGGTGGCGGTCGTCGTGGGGTTTGTAGCGCGCGAAGAGGCTGTTGATGGTGCGCGCGTAGCGCTCGATTTCGAACAGCAGGTTCGGGTAGTCGGCGCGTGCCATGGACTTGGCGTAGCGCTGGACGATGCGTACGGTCTCCTTGGCTATCTTGGCGTCGAGGGTGCCCTCGGGAACACGGCCTCCAAACTTGGAGTGAGCGGCCGAGATCGGCTTTTCGATGGCGGCGTTCATGGGGCCCGCGAGGAAGGCGTTGCGCTCGTCGAGCTTTTCGAAGTCGAACGAGGAGGGCTTTTCGGCCAGGCCCAGGAGCGACAGGTAGTAGCGGATCTGGTCGGGTTCGTAACCCTTTTCGTCGAGCAGTTGATCGGCGGTGTAGAAGTTGCCCCGGCTCTTGCTCATCTTTTCGCCGCCCACCGTCAGCAGGGCGCTGCCGAAGATCTCGGTCAGCTGCAGTTCGCCGGCCCGCGGTAGGTGCTGTGGGTCGTCCTGGGAGCCGAGCCATAGGGCGCCCTGCATCAGTACGTAGAAGAAGACGTTGTCCTGGCCGAGAAACTGGTAGACGCGGGCCTCGGGGTCGCAGAAGTAGTCCCGGTATTGCTCGGGATCGAGGCCCTTGCTCTCGAGGGCCACCTGGCAAAAGGAGATGGGGGCTATGAGCGAGTCGGGCCAGACGTAGAGGGTCTTGCCGGCCAGCCCGGGTTCCAGCTCGGGGATGGGAACGCCCCAGGGCGTGTCGCGCGTGATGGAGCGGTGGGCCCACTCGTCAACCGGCGATGCCTCGATGGCGGCGGCAGCAAGCGCGTCCCGCGCGCTGTCGAAATCCGCCCGATTGGCGAACTGCAGCACCACTTCTTTGCCGCGGGCGTAGCGCTGCTTGTGCTTGGGCAGCGAGGCTTTGAGTTCTTTGTAGTCCGGCTCGCGCTCGGCGGCGATGCGCAGCGAGGGCAGCAGTTGGTCGAGCACCTGGGCGATGACGGTGGAGCGCCAGCGGCCCTTCTTGCCCTCGATCCACACCCGCATGGTTTCGGCCACCGCCCACATGTCCAGGTGCAAGTGGGTGGTCTCGCGCAGCTCGGGGGTGGCCTCGCTGACGGCGCTTCGGGGCTCGAGCAGCTCCGTGGGGTCGTGCTGGTGGCCACAGCGGTCGCATTCGTCGCCGTAGGCGTCGGCGTTGTCACACTTGGGGTTGGGGCAGCGGCCGCGCACGAAGCGGTCGGCCAGGAAGCGCTCCAGTTGCGGGTCGTACCACTGCTGGCTCTTGCGGGTCTCGAGCATCCCGTTCGCGTGCAGCTTGCGCAGCATGCGGTCGGTCAACGCGGTCTGACGCCCGAAGCACTCGGGACGCGAGGTGCCCGAGTAGGTGTCGAGGCCGATGGCGTAGCGCTCCAGGGTCGCCTGCTGGGCGTCGTGGATGCCGTCGATCAGCTCGCCGATGGGCTTGCCCGCCTGCATTGCGGCCAGCTCGCTGGTGGAGCCGTGGTCGTCGGTGCCGCAGACGTAGAGCACGTTGTCGCGGCCGATCAGCATGCCCAGCCAGCGCGCGTAGATGTCGGCGGGCACCTGGGCGCCGGCCAGGTGACCGATGTGCAGCGGCCCGTTGGCGTAGGGCATGCCCGCGGTGACCACCGCCCGACGCGGCCGTTCGATGCGGGCGAGGATTGGCTCGATGGCGGATGTTGGGCTCTCGGACATCGGTGCAGCGGGTCCTTCGCGGACGGCGGGATGACGCCGTCATCGGTTTCCGGACTCATGCACCGGGCGCCGGGCCCGGGTCAAGTCGGCCCGCCGTTGGGTACCCCCCGTAGTGGGGCTCCGAGTATCAAAAAGCAACAGGCCAGGCCGACCGCTCGAAAAAGAGGGGGCTGTTGCGAACAGCCGACCTGACCTGCTGGCCCGCTACAATTAGAGATATGGGGTCGACCGGCCCAGGCGCAAGCCCGTCCGGGTCGATTGCCGATCTTCCCTACAGAAAAAAAAACGTGATTGGAGGGTTTCAGCGGCGGAAGGCCAGGATCTGCTCGTCGACCCAGCGACTGAGCGCTTCGCCCACTTCCACGCTCAGACCGGGGCGCGCGGTGAACATGGCGAAGGAGATCAGTTCGATGCAGGCCCGCCGCAACTCGCCGAGGGGATCGACGACGCTGAGGGCTCCGAGGGCCTTTTGGGTCAGCTCCACCGAGATGCTGCCGTTGACGTCGGGCACGGCGCCAAAGAACTCGCCCAGAGAGGTGTCTTGAACCCAGGCCCTGAAGGTCCAGGCCATCCTCTCGGAGCTTCCATGGTGCTCCACTGTGGAGCGTATGTGCTGTAGCACCAGGTTGAGCCGCCCGACCAGGGCGGCGATTTCATCGGCGTCGTCGCCGTGCGCGGCGAGGATCTCGACATAGCCGATTTGCAGCAGCTGCATCACGAGCTTGGTGGCGGTGAACTCGTCGACGCCGAGGTTGCGCGCGATGTCGCGGACGGAGTTCTTGCCCGTTGCAAGGTCGGCCGCCGGTCGCAGCCGCGGGTCTAGCGTCAGGCGTCCGGCGGCGGCCGTGGTCGCGGGACAGACGTCGCCGCTGGGAATGCGCTCGCGGAAATGGGTCAGCTCGTCGACCCGCTGCATGCTTTCCATCAGCAGTCGCTGTAGCGGCAGGTGAATCGCCATGGCGGGCGCTGGCCTCTCTTCGTCGGGCAGCGTGCACAGGTAGTGGCCGCTGTCGGCCAGCAGGGCGTTGCCAAAGATGGCCCGGGCTTGGGTCTGCAGCGCGGCAAATAGTTCCTCGGGGTCGATGAGCCCCTCGAGAACGACGGTCTCTCCGAAGCGTCGCTCGGCGCCCGAGGCGCGCAGGCAGCGCTTCAGTTGCTCTGGGCTGAGCATGCCGTGGGCGACCATGACTTCGCCCAGCCGCTCGGTCTCGGCGTTGCTCTCGGCGGAGGTAAGAATGCCGCGGTTGACTCGCAGCTGACGTCGGATCCCTGCCGAGACAACGGTGACTTCGCCCTGCCAGTTGTTGGCGGTGATGCCCTGGACCACCTCCAGGACGGTCATGGCGCCGGTGATCTGGCCGAAGGTGATCAACTGACTGGCAGGCGCCGCGGCGTCTTCGGCCCGTTCCAGCAGCAGCGTACCCGAGGCCGTCTCGTGCAGGTGGTAGCGGCCCGGACGACGAGCGAAGGCGCGCACGCCCGCAGTGTCCTCGAAGCGCATCGACCCGTCCGGTCCGATGTGCAAAGTGTACGACGATCCCATACGCTGCGCGCCGCCTGCGCGAGCTTTGATCATAACGGCGATTCTTGCCTCTGGCCCATCTTTTCCCCGGGGTTTGGCCGATGAAAGACGGCCAAAGCGAGGGAAGAGTGGTGTGAATTTTCTCACAAATGACCGACCTGGCCCGAATTGGCCTGGTTGGCAGTGTCCGCGCCGGGTTTACGATCCTGTGGTGCATCGACACACACCGCATTGGCTGTGGTCCTGGCGCCTGGGTCCCTTTGTGCTCGTCGCCATCGCGTGCAATGGCGCGCCGCCCGCGGCGTCGACGCCCACGCGCGGGCGGGTCGAGGCCGCGCCCGAGCAGTCCGCGCAGGCTCCGGCGCCGTCTGCGCCCGTGGGAGCGACCGACTTCGCCAGCTTCGAAGACGAGCGCGAGCGCATGGTGGCGCGCCAGATCGAGGCCCGCGGCATCCGTGACGGGCGGGTGCTTGCGGCCATGCGCGCGGTGCCGCGGCACCTCTTCGTGCCCGAGTCCGAGCGCGACCTTGCCTACGCCGACCGTCCGCTCGCCATCGGAGCGGAGCAAACCATCAGTCAGCCCTACATCGTGGCGCTGATGTCGGAGCTGGCCGCGATCGAGCCGGGCGACCGTGTGCTCGAGGTCGGCACCGGTTCGGGCTACCAGGCGGCGGTGCTGGCGCAGATGGGAGCCGAGGTCTACTCCATCGAGATCGTCGAGAGCCTCGGCAAGCAGGCCCGCGAGCGTCTGAAGCGCCTGGGTTACGACGGCGTGAACTTGCGCATCGGTGACGGCTACGCGGGTTGGCCCGAGGCGGCTCCGTTTGCCGCGGTGCTCTTGACCGCGGCACCGCCGAAGCTGCCCGAGCCCCTCAAGCAGCAGCTCGCGGTGGGCGCTCGCCTGGTGGCGCCGGTGGGGCGCTCCTACCAGGAGTTGGTGGTGGTCACACGCACGGCCAAGGGCTTCGAGCTGCAGCGCAACATCCCGGTGCGCTTCGTGCCGATGACCGGCGAGGCGCAGCGCCGCTGAAGTTTTGCGCGAGTTCTACTCCCGGCTGCCCTGGACGAAGCCGCGAATCGCGAGTCGGTGGTGGGGGGCCAGGTCGACAAATTCGAGCCAGTAGCGCATCCGGCGCGCGTCGACCGCCAGCCGTGCGGTGGCCCTGAGCGACATGCGCTCGCTGGCGCCCGGCAGGAAGAACTGGGCCAGGCCCGTGCGTCCGACGGCGAGGGGGCAGTTGGCTTCGACCAGCATGCCGTCTTCGCTCAGATTCACGGTGCTGCCCGGCGAGGCGTCGATGCCCACCTCCGGTGCCGACAGGCCCTCGAGGTGAACCAGCACGTCCAGGGCGACGCGGGAGCTACGGCGGCTGTCGATGCTCGCAAGCTGGGCGAGGCTTTCGAGCAGCTCTTCGGGCGTGACGGGGCTGACCAGGTGGACGTCGCAGCGGGCCGTGTCGTCGCTCGGGTCCAGGGCATCGCCCACCAGTAGGACCCTGGGCGGCTCGGGCGTCTGGGCCAGGGCGCTGCATAGACTCGCCGCGCTTTGATCGGGCAGGCGACTGCGGACGACCACCACCGCCGGCTTCCAGCTGCTGGCCAGGGTCAGCGCGGCCGCTCCGTTGGGTGCCGTGCGCACCTCCAGGGAGGCCCGATCCAGAAAAGACTCTCCCAGTTCCTGAAGCACGAGGCTCTCGGGAACGATCAGGATTCGAGTCTGCCCCCCGGGAGCCGCTATCACAGCCGTAGAATACCACGGCCCGCGTTCACTTGGAGCCCCGCTTGCGTGTTCCTTTGGGCCTTCGCTTGCTCGTATTGCCCTTCGTGGTGCACTGGACGTCGGGCTTGAAGCTGCGCGCCGGTGAACCGCGAAAGAGCACCAGGCTCTTCTTCGCTTTGGGCTCGAGCTCGACCTGCGTAGCTTCGGGGTTGCTGTCGGACTTCACCTGGCATGTCATGACGGCGTCGCAGGCGCTTTCGAGGTGGACGATGTGGTCGTAGCCGTAGGCTCGGTAGCGGGTTTCGGCGCTTACCTTCACGCACTCGCCCGGCGCCCCGGGGCTGTCGTGCTCACTGTCGTCGGCCGCTACCTTCGACAGCGCTGCCGATGTTCCCAGCAGGGCCGCGAAAGCCAATGGGGCGGCGATTGAAATGCGTCGGGTCACTGTCGTGTTGGGCATGGAAAGTCCCGCGCTTGGACCGCTTGTCCGGGGTTGGGATTCAGCCAGGCGGGCTTGACCAGGCGATATCGACCGGAGTCCTTATGTGTGCTCGCCCACAGGCTCCCACGAAAATTCGCGATAGCCGAAATTTTGCCGCGGCAGCTGTTTTCATCTCGGGCAAGCGACGCATACCCTAGTTGCTCAACTGCACATCAGGGGCTACCCGGATGGCAGCGCTTGACTTTCCACACCATCGTTCATCATCACACACCCAACCCACCCGAAAACCCGCGCCAAGCAGTACGGCGCGGGTTTTTTTTGCGCCCGATTCGGCGCGGGCCCTATGCTGCCGCCATGTCGGCACGCGAGCAGCTGGCGGCGGCCCGCTACATCAACCTACGTAGTTTCCGCCGCGACGGTACCGGGGTGAATACGCCGGTCTGGTGCGCGCCCCTGGACGACTCGCTGGTGCTGTTCACGCTGCGCGAGAGTTACAAGGTCAAGCGCATCGCGCGCGATCCTCGCGTGCAGGTGGCCCAATGCGATGTGCGCGGCAAGCTGCTGGGGCCGTGGCATCAGGGGCGCTGCCGGGCCGTCATCGATGAGCCGGAACTCGAAGCCCGGGCCTATCGGGCCCTGCGTGCCAAATACGGCCTGCAGATGGCCGCCGGCGATTTCTTTTCGCGCCTGGCCGGGCGCATGAAACGGCGCCTGGTGATGCAGATCGTTGTCGATGGGGCGGCCGAGCGAGCGCCCGAGCGGGCGCAGGTGGAGCCATGAGCGACGACGTCGAAGCAGCGATCGAGCGGGCCGCGGCCCTGGTCAAGAAAGCCCAGCGCGTCGTGGTGCTCACCGGCGCTGGCATCAGCACCGAGTCGGGCATCCCGGACTTCCGCGGCCCCCAGGGCGTGTGGACCAAGAACCCCGAGGCCGAAAAGCTCTCGACGCTGCAGCACTACATGGGCGATCCGGAGGTGCGCAAGCGCTCGTGGAAGAAGCGCGCCAGCTCCCGGGCCCTGGCTGCCGAGCCCAATGCCGGCCATCGCGCCCTTTTGGGGCTCGAGCGCCAGGGCAAGCTGCACACGCTGATCACCCAGAACATCGACGGCCTGCACCAGCGGGCCGGTACCTCCGGCGAGCGCGTGGTGGAGATCCACGGCACCATGCGCGAGGTGGTGTGCATGGCCTGCGGTGAGCGGGCGCCCATGGAGCGCGCCCTCGAACGCGTGCGCGCCGGCGAAGAGGATCCGCCCTGCCGCAGCTGCGGCGGCATCCTGAAGTCGGCCACGATTTCCTTTGGTCAGTCGCTGGTCATGGAGGACCTGGCCCGCAGTGAGCGGGCCGCCCAGGAGTGCGACCTGATGCTCGCGGTGGGCACCAGCCTGGCTGTCTACCCGATCGCCGCCGTGGTCCCGCTGGCCGCCCGCGCCGGTGCCAGCATCATCATCGTCAACGGTGAGCCAACCGAGATGGATCCGCTCGCCGCCGTGGTGGTGCGGGGGCGCATCGGCGAGAGTCTGCCGCGCATCGTGGGCGCATGAGGCGGCCGGCGTTGCGTGTGGGGGGCGCCGTGCGTAGGTCGTCGCCGATGAAGCGCGTGCTTTTGCTTCTGCTGCTGTTACCCCTGGCCGGCTGCGCATCCGAGCCCGCGCCCGAGCGCCCGGCCGCCGAGGCCAGCAGTGGAGAAGCCAGTCCGGCAGCAGCGACCGAAGCCGAGGACGACGATGAAACTGCGGCGCACGGCCAGGAGCGCAGTGTCGATTCCTACATGGCCGAGCACTTCGCGGTGGCGACATTTGCGCGCGACGCGGTGATCAACGGTCAGCTGGAGGCCCTGCGGGAGCCGCTCTTGCGCCTGGCCGAGTTCGAGTACCGCACGGTGGTGCCCGGCGGCTGGATGGAGCCGGTGGCCGAGATGCAGCAGGCGGCGCGGCTGTCGGCCGAGGCGAAGTCCCTGGACCTGGCGGCCACGGGAGTCGCCTCCATGGCCCGCGTCTGCGGTCAATGCCACCGCGACCAGGGCCGGGGGCCGCACTTCGCGACCGCCCACCGCGACCGCGGCGGCGCCGAGCGCGATACCCTGGGGGTTCGCATGTACCGCCACATGTGGGCTGCCGACCGCCTGTGGGAAGGGCTGACGGGGCCGTCCGACGAGAGCTGGCAGGCCGGCGCCGAGGTGCTGGCCGGGGCCCCGCGGCGCGCGCCGGAGTCCGATGCGCCGCTGCCGCAGGAGTTTGTCGCTGCGTTGGGCGAGCTGCGCGACCTGGGCGAGCGGGCGCGCGGCGCCTCGAGTCTCGAGGAGCGCGGCGACATCTACGGCCTGTTGCTGGCGAGCTGCGCCGGCTGCCACGACTACGAGGTCAAGCTGGGCTTTTGATCGGGGCCTCAGTCCGCGCTGCCGGTCCAGCCCCCCGCGCCGCGCAGGGGTACGAACACGCAGCCATCGTGTTGCTGTCGCCGCAGGGCCGCGCCGTGGCGTTCGAAGACGGTCAGCACCTGCATCATGGAGCTGCCCAGGGGAATCACCAGGCGCCCCCCCTCGGCCAGCTGCTCCTTGAGCGCCGCAGGCGGCGCCGGCGCGGCGGCGGCGACCACGATGGCATCGAAGGGGGCGGCGGCCGCGTAGCCCGCGGTGCCGTCGGCGCAGACGATGTGCACGTTGTCGGCGCCGAGCTGCGAAAGCACGCTGCGGGCGCCCTCGGCCAGCTCCCTGCGTAGCTCGATGGAGATCACCTCGCGCGCCAAGCGGCCCAGGACGGCCGCCTGGTAGCCGGAACCGCCGCCCACCTCGAGCACCCGATCGCCGGGGCGGATGCCGGCCAGCTCGCAGGTGCGGGCCACCATGTAGGGTTGGCTGATGGTTTGGCCGCCGCCGATGGGTAGGGCGCGGTCTTCGTAGGCCGATGCGGCCATGGCGGGTGGCACGAAGCGATGACGCGGAACCGCTTCCAGCGCCGAAAGCACCCGTTCATCGCAGAGGCCGCGGCGTCGAAGTTGTAGCTCCACCATGCGCAGCCGTTCGGCGCGACGGTTGCCTGCGTCGGCCTCAGGCGCCATGGCCCGGCCGCCCCGCGGCGCGCTCGGGCACCTCTTCGGCGATCTTTTGTACCTGGAAGCGCCACAGCTTCAGCGGTGTCGTGGCGTCGAGGCCGGCCTTGCGGGCGGCGATGGCGATCTGCTGCGCGGGCGTGTCGACACCGTCGATCTGCGGCAAGAGCACGCCGCGGCGCCCGTCGGCGGCGACCACCACGCCGTAGCGCTGGGGGTCGAGGGCCGTGGCGTCGGCGATCGCCTCCGGCCGCGCCAGGATGCTCAGCTCGATCGTCAGGCCCTCGAGCTCCTCGGCGACGACCGGATAAAAGCGCGGGTCGCGGGTGGCGGCCGAGATGGCGCAGCTGGCGACTTCTTCCGAGAGGCTTTCGAGGACCGGCTCCATGTGACCGATGCAGCCGCGCAGGGCGCCGCTTTCTTCACGCAGCGTGACGAAGACGCCGCGCGAGCTACGCCATGGTGGCGGTTGGGCGGGCGGGGCGTAGGGGCGTTGCTGCAGGTGGGCGGCGATGGCAGCGCGGGCGATGGCGAGCAGCACTCGAGGCGGCTCGCTGTGCTGGCTGCTGTCGTGGCTGTGTGCGGTGCTTTGCTCCATGCCTGGCCGTCCTCGATTGCGCCTCGCTCACAGCCCGAGGGGCACCCGCATGCGGCGCGAGCCCCAGGTCCCCGGTTTTGCCTCGAAGCGTCCGGCGAGCCCGTGACCGCAGCCGCGACAGCGGCCGTCGTCGAGCCTCCACGCGCCCAGCTGGTACCAGTCGCGCTCGATCAGGACCTGCCCGCAGCCGGCGCAGTAGGTGGATTGGCCGAGCTTGTCGTGCACGTTGCCGGTGTAGACGTGTTTGAGGCCCGCGGCCAGGGCCTGTTGCCGGGCGCGGCTGAGGGTTGCGGGCGGCGTCGGTGGCACCTCGCGCATTTTGAAGTCGGGGTGAAAGGCGCTGAAGTGCAGTGGCACCTCGGGGCCCAGCTGCTCGACCATGAAGCGGCACAGGGCCTCGACTTCGGCTTCGCTGTCGTTGTGACCGGGGATCAGCAGGGTGGTGACCTCGAGCCAGGTGTCGGTCTCGTGCTTCAAGTACCGAAGCGTGTCGAGCACCGGCGCCAGCGAGGCGAAGCAGAGCTTTTTGTAGAAGCCCTCGGTGAAGGCCTTGAGGTCCACGTTGACCGCGTCCAGCGGCGCGAAGAAGGCCTCGCGCGCCCGCTCGCTGATGTAGCCGGCGGTCACCGCCACGTTGGCAATGCCGCGCTCGCGCGCCGCTTCGGCGCAGTCGATGGCGTACTCGGCGAAGATGATCGGATCGTTGTAGGTGTAGGCGATGGACTTGCAGCCGGCGCCCATGGCGGCCTCGACCACGGCCTCGGGCGTGGCCACGTCGGTCAGGCGGTCCATCTCGCGGGCCTTGGAGATGTCCCAGTTCTGGCAGAAGCGGCAGCCCAGGTTACAGCCGGCGGTTCCGAAGGAGAGCACGGCGCTGCCGGGGTAGAAGTGGTTGAGGGGCTTTTTCTCGATGGGGTCGACGCAGAAGCCGGAAGCGCGACCGTAGCTGGTCAGCTCGACCTGGCCCGCGCGGGCGCGGCGGATGAAGCAAAAGCCGCGCTGCCCCTCCTTCATGGTGCAGTAGCGGGGGCAGAGGTCGCACTGCACGCGCCCGCTGTCGGTGCTGTGGTGCCAGCTGCCGACGACGACTCCGGGCTCGAGCTGGGGACGATCCTTCACTTCCTCAGCTTAATCACGGCATGGGCGGCCGCTACAGCGCACTGGTCGAAGCGCTCTAAAGCTTTGGGGGGCAGCGTTCGATTGGGGGGCTGACATGGCCGCGATGCCCACCGTTTCCAGCTCACGACTGCCCTTCCTGGTGCTGCTGCTGCTGCTGTGGCCCAGTTCCGCCCTTGCGACGCCCAGGCTCACCCCGATCCTCACCTACCCGGGCTCGGATGAAGCGGGTGGCTTTGAAGGTGCCGTGGATCGGGCGGCCAAGCGGCGGCCCGTCGTGCGCCAGGTCTACGTTGCACCCCTGGCCCCGGTCCCCACCCGGCCGCGCTTCACGCCTGTGGTCCAGGTTGAAGCCGCCCCGCTGCCGGCGCCGCCGTCGCAATCGCCCGCCGGTGCGCCCGTGCGCCAAGTCTACGCCGCGCCGCTGGCCCCGCCACCGCCCGGCCCGCCCTACCGTGCGGCCCTGTCGGTGCCGGCGCAGCAAGGGCAGTCCGATGCGTCCGCCCCGGTCGTCTCTCCCGAACCGACCACCGAGGCTCCCGTCGAGCGCGCCGACCTGCGCCCGGACGCGGTGGCCCGAAACTCCGCTTTGAGCGCCGCCCCGACTGTGACTTCCCGCCGTGATGACGCGCCCCCGAAGGCGGCCGACGACGACGAGGACTCGGGCCCCCTGGACTTGCTGATCTTCGAGGCCTTCGCCGGGCGCAGCTACATGACGATGGCCCTCGGTCGCAACGACGATGTCATCGCCGCCCTGGAGGCGCTGCCCGAGCAGGGAACGACGCCGGACCTGGAGGCGCTGGCAGACGCCCAGGTCATCGACACCATCTCCGGCAACGGCGCCGTGGTCGGCGGTGCCACCTCGCTGCGTCTGGCTTTTCTCTCCCTGGGCAGCCGCCTGGCCTATTCGAGCTACGACCAGGCGGAGATTTTGACGGTGTTGGGCGAGCTGGCCTTTCGCGTCGGTGGCGATCCGGTCGAGCTCAGCTTTGGCTTTGGCCTCGGCGGCGGCTGGCTCTACGGCGTGCCGGCCGCGATGATCGAAGCCAATAGCGGCATGGCCATGCGTGCGGGATTGGGCCTTTCGGTGCGCGTGCACCAGAACATTTCGCTCGGCCTGGGCACCGAGGCCGTCGGTCTCTTCCTGGCAGGCAAGGGCATCTCGCCGGCGCAGCTGGGTGATTTCTCCAAGGACAGCGACCACCCCATCGGCGCCCAACTCCCGGTCCACGGCAGCGTGAGCTTCCTGTTGTAGTCCACTTGACTGGGGGCTGCGCGAAGCCTCGGCGTGTGCAAGGCCCGTACAGGGTGCGACATGCAGGTGCCTGCCAGTTAGATCGCTTCGAAAAATCTTTGCTGGTAGCGAAGAAAACGCGCGACTCGCATCCAACGCCGAGCTAGAATCGCACTCTTTTCCGAACCGTCACCCGATCGAAACAAACGGGGCTCATGCTGGAGAGCGAGTGATGGAAAACGCTGGCAAAAGGCAGGTGGGACGATGAGCAAGCTCGGAAGTCTGGTTAAGGGCTACACCCTCGGAACGATCTTCGTGCTGGCCCACGTGGCCACCCACGACCTGCGCGTGCGCCGCCTTTCGCGGTAGATTCCTCCGAACCCTCGGCGCCGGAGCGCGTAGAGTAGGCGGGTGCAGCAGCTACCCATCTTTCTGCGTCTGCAGGGACGGCCGTGCCTGGTCGTCGGCGGTGGTCCGGTGGCGGCGCGCAAGGCCGAGTTGCTGGTCGCCGCCGGCGCTTTGACACGTGTGGTCGCCGAGCACATCGGCGCGGCCCTGGGGGCCTGGGCGGCGACCGCCGATGGTGTCGTGCTCGAGCAGCGCCGCTACGAGAGCCGGGACCTTTTGGGCGTGGTGCTCGTCATCGCCGCCACCGACCGCCCCGAAGTCAACGCTGCCATCAGCGCCGAGGCCCGCGCCCGTGGCATCCCCATCAACGTGGTCGATGCTCCCGAGCTTTGCGACTTCTTCATGCCCTCCATCGTCGACCGCGACCCGGTGGTGGTCGCCGTCGGCACCGGCGGCGCCTCGCCCGTGCTCGCGCGGCTCACGCGCGCCCGGCTCGAAGCCGTGCTGCACCCGCAGTTGGGGCGCTTGGCCGATTTCGCCGGGCGCATGCGCGGCCCGGTGGCCGCTGCGTTTCCCGAGCTGGGGCCGCGCCGGCGTGTGTGGGAGCAGGTATTCGACGGCGAGCTGGCCGAGCAGGTGCTGGCCGGCGACAGCGAGGGCGCCGAGCGACGCCTGCGCCAGCAGCTGGCCGGCGACGCGGTTGCGCTGCGACCCGTGGTCTCCCTGATCGCCACCGGCGACGGCGACCCCGAACGGCTCAGCCTGGGGGCCCTGCGGCGGCTGGGCGCGGCTGAAGTCGTGTTGCACGACGCCGCCATCCCTGCCGCCATTGTGGCGCTGGCCCGGCGCGATGCCGAGCGACGGCTGCTACCGACCTCGGCCGTGACGCCGGGCGACCTGGCGCCGCTCTGGACCGAGCTGGCGTCCCACCTGAGCGAGGGCGTGCGGCTCGGCGTGCTGATTTGCGGTGATCCCTTTGCCAGCGTCCAGGGCCTGCCGCTACCGGCCGAGGCGCGCGCCGGCGCCCAGTGGGAGCTGCTGCGCCCGGCGCCGTGATCGATTCGGCAGGCTCATGCACATCGCCCGGCACCCGTGGTAGCGTCCCGTCCCGGAAGGTTGCGGGAGAAGTGGTAGCGAAGCGTGCGGTTTCATCGAGTTGAGAAGCGAGTGCGGGCGGTCCTTTCCGTGGCCACCCCGGGTGTGACCTGGCCCGTGTTGGCGGTGTTGCTCTGTGGTTGGGGCTGCGCTTCGTCGGACGGCGAGGGCGATGATTCGAGTGTATCGGATCGGGAGCAGCAGGCGGCCACGGCCGCTCCGACGCAGCCGGACGCGAGCGTGCCGGAGCCGAGCGCAAAGCCGGCCATGGATGCGGCTGTCGACGCAGCCGTCGCGCCCGTCGATGCCGAGGCCGAAGCCGCCGTCATCGACGCGGGCGACGGAGACGATGCGGGCGACCCGGGGAGCGAGTCGCCCCGCGAAGGCAGCTGCTTCGATGCGGTGATCAACGCGGACGAAACCGACGTCGACTGTGGCGGCTCCGAGTGCGGGCCCTGTTCGACCGATGCGTTTTGCCTGGTCGATAGTGACTGCAAGGACGGCCTGTGCGCCGCCGACGGCCGCTGCGGTCCCGACGACTGCCCCGACGACCCGCTCAAGCGCCTGCCCGGCCTGTGCGGCTGCGGCTTGCCCGACGAGCTCGACAGTGACGGCGACGGCATTCCCGACTGCAAGGACCAGTGCCCCGAGGACGCGGCGAAGCTCAAGCCCGGGCGCTGCGGCTGCGGCGTCGTCGAGAGCACGCTCGACACCGACAACGACAGTTACCTCGACTGCGAAGAGGACTGTGACCACGATCCCCTCAAGCAGGAGCCCGGCGACTGCGGCTGCGGCGAAGTCGAGACCGACAGCGACTTCGACGGCAGCTCCGACTGCATCGACGAGTGCCCGGACGACAGCGGCAAGGCCGAGCGGGGAGCCTGCGGCTGCGGTGAGCCCGAGACCGACAGCGACGGCGACGGCAGCCCCGACTGCGTCGACGCCTGTGAGGCCGATCCGGCCAAGAGCAGCGCTGGCATCTGCGGCTGCGGCCAGAGCGACGCCGACGGCGACGGTGACGGCAGCGCCGACTGCCTCGACGACTGCCCCGCCGACCCGGCCAAGACCGAGCCCGGCGCCTGCGGCTGCGGCGAAGTCGAGACCGACAGCGACGGCGACGGCAGCCCCGACTGCGTTGACGGCTGTCCCGACAGCGCCGAAAAGACCGACGCGGGCGTCTGCGGCTGCGGGGCCGCGGAAACCCTGACCGACAGCGACGGCGACGGCACGCCGGACTGCAACGACAGTTGCCCCGACAGCGCCATCAAGACCGAAGCGGGCGTCTGTGGCTGTGACGTCGCCGACAGCGACAGCGACGGCGACGGCGCCCTCGACTGCCAGGAAGAGTGCGACTTCGACCCGGCCAAGACCGAGCCCGGCAGGTGTGGCTGCGGGTTGTCGGACGGCGACAGCGACGGCGATGGCGTCGACGACTGCGACGACGGCTGTCCCTTCGACATCGCCAAGACGCTGGCGGGCGAGTGCGGCTGCGGCGTGGCGGAGACCGGCGACAGCGATGGCGACGGCGCGGCCGACTGCAACGACGACTGTGCTTTCGACATCGCGAAGACCGAGCCGGGGCAGTGTGGCTGCGGCGTGGCGGAGACCGGCGACAGCGACGGCGACGGGGTGGCCGACTGCAACGACGGGTGCCCATCGGACATGGCCAAGACCGAAGTCGGCGAATGCGGCTGCGGCGTGGCGGAGACCGGCGACAGCGACGGCGACGGGGTGGCCGACTGCAACGACGGGTGCCCTTTGGACATGGCCAAGACCGAAGCCGGCCAGTGCGGCTGCGGCGCTTCGGACGTCGACAGCGATGGGGACGGCATGGCGGACTGCAACGACGACTGCCCCTCGGACATGGCGAAGACCACGCCGGGCGAGTGCGGCTGCGGCGAGGTCGAGACCGGCGACAGCGACGGCGACGGCGCGCACGACTGCAACGACGAGTGCCCGGGCAACCCCGCGCGCACGGTGGCCGGCGTCTGCGGCTGTTCGGTGAGCGACCCCGACACCGACAGCGACGGCGACGGACTGGCCGACTGCGATGAAGAGGCCGACGGCGACCCCTGGACCGACAAGGACATCTTCAACGGCATGCGTGCCAGCCTGATGCACCAGTGCTCGGGCACGCCCGGCTGCAGCCGCATCGACACCGAGGCCGAGATCGACGCCTGTGTGGCCAACTCCAGCACGCACTACGAGACGCGCGATCAAAGCGCTGGCTGGAGCTGGAGCGCGCCGACCACGCCCCAGGTCTGCGATCCCGGCCACGGCTTTGCGCCCCAGTGGTCGGCGGCGAACTGCAGCCAGGACAAGTGGCAGATCGACTGGACTGGCTACATCGATCTCTCCGCAGGCAACCACTGCTTCACCCTCATCGGCGGCACCTCCAGCTCGTGCACGAGCTTTCTCTTCGAGGGCGCGCTGATGTACGCCAGCCAGGCGCTGGTCGACCGCACCCAATGCTTCGACGTCAGCGCCGGCGCTTACCCGATCCGCTGGTTCCACATCATGGACGACAGCCGCAGCAGCGGGGACTTGCAGATCCTCTATTGCGAGGGCGGCGCGAGTTCGTGCACGCCGAGCGAAGTGCTGCCGGCCTCGCGGCTGCGCCCCAGTCTTTGACACGACCTTCGCGGCGGGCGTGCCGCCCTGCTCGACGGGAGGTCGAAGTCGAGCAGGGCGTAGCGAGTTCCAGGGCGGTCGCCCGCGGCGGTGCTACTAGATGTGCTCGGCGGGAGTGCTGAGCCGATGATCGGGGTCGATACGATGCCAGATGCAAGGACGGCCTCCGCCGGAATACTCCGTGTATTTCTAGGCTGAAGTTCCACGCCCAAAACAGCGAAACCGCCTGGAATTCCAGGCGGTTTCGCTGTTTTGGGCGCAATTTTGTACCCATGTAATTGTTCGCGATTACGCTTGTAGCAGCGATCTCTTTATGCAATCGTGGGCCATGTACATCGATGTCGTGCCCAATCGAAACTCGCCGCCGGCCATCCTGCTGCGCGAATCGTTTCGAGAGGGAGGCAAGGTCCGCAAACGCACTGTCGCCAATCTTTCCGGCCTTTCGATGCAGCAGGTCGACAGTCTGCGATTGCTCCTCAAGGGCCGCCCGCTCGCACCCGTCGATGAGCTGTTCGACATCGTCGCC